>JACCDS010117611.1_pt1 | contig 34577 bp, 30 predicted proteins | sample 7446441 | NCBI WGS metagenome assembly JACCDS01 (sample SAMN15323445, study PRJNA562643) | freshwater metagenome | isolation source: river surface water | place: USA:Blue River Watershed | collected 2017-08-17
AAGGCACTGCTGGATTTGCAGGTGAGTTTGCCCACTCTCCTCTTTTTGAATCCCAGGAGATCAATTGCACCTGTGGGAAAAAAGGCTGCTTGGAGGCTTTGGCCTCGGGTACCGCCATTGTACGAATGGCGGAGGAAGCAATCTTGCTCGACAAGGACAGCATCCTGGCACGTATGGCCAAATCCTTCAAAGGGCCACTTGATCCCAATCTTATCGTTCGTGCAGCTCAAGAAGGAGACCAACGCGCCATTACCATCTTGTCTGAGGTAGGCCTTAATCTTGGAAGAGGGATTTCCATGCTAATCCAGCTCCTCAATCCGGAACTCATCATCCTTGGAGGGGTAGTCGCTGAAGCCAATCAGTACATTTTGACTCCAATTCAACAAGCGTTGAATATATACAGCATGGCCAAATCAAGAGAAAAAACCAAGATTGCACTGTACCAATTGGGAACTGAGGTTGGATTACTAGGCGCCATCGCTGTGGTCACCGATAAGCTATTTGAAGAAGTCCTTACCAAGCAAAATTGATCCTGAGTTATTGCACTACATCCTTTTCGTAAACGATTTGGTATTCCCTGTTTTTTAGTGAAATCAGTCCAACATCATAGCAAATCTGATACGGCTGCCCATCCGAAGCCACTCCCTGATGGGTCATGTACCTAAAGTTAAAACCCTCCAGCAACAAGTATTCTTTACCAACTTTCGTTGGTTTCTTTCCTATTTGGAGGAGTGCAAGCAGGATCACTCTATTCCGCTTCAATACACGGTTGATGATTCGTATCTCTTTATTTTGAATTGAATTTTGCTGGTTGTTGAAGTTATTTCTGCAACCATCGTCACAAAATTTCTTATCAGTTCTTCCTTGAAGAATTTGACTGCACGACTGGCAAAAGCGTTTTTGTTTTTCCATAGATCAAAAAATTAGCGATTAGAGGAAAGTCCCCTTCTTTAAAAAATGTCAATTCCGGTGAAACTGTTGGAACAACCCACCTATAAATTACTTCTTTTCTGCCACCAACCGGACCACAGCTGATTCTCCGCTATGAAATTCCCCTTCATGGAGATTCACGATTCTTTCCTCCAGGAATTGAATTCTAAATCCAGAAAAATCATCCTGAAGTTCCTCCTCGGAGAATAGCATACCTAGATCCTTCGGTCCACCTGCTTGGGGATTCCTAGAATTAAATTCGAGGTGTTGTTTTGAAAACCCTTCCAAAATCAAAACCCCTCCTGGCTTAAGCATAGCGGCCAATTTTTGGTGAAACTCCTTTCGAACACCTGCCGGAAAATGCGCAAAAATCAACACCAATGCATCAAAACTTTCTTCATCAGCTTCAAATTCCTCCAAAGAAGTTACTGCATACTCAATTTCTACTCCTTTCAGAAGTGCCAATTGAAGGGCTTTTTTCTTCCCCTCCTCACTTTGATCAAATGCCATGACCTCCCAACCACAACCTGCTCCGAACACTGCGTTCCTTCCTTCTCCTTCTGCAGGAAAAAGTGCCTTGCCAGGCTTTAACTTTTGGATTTCCTTGCTAAAAAATACATTGGGATCAGTTCCATAAACATACTCACCTGACCCATACCGAGCATTCCAAAATTCTTTCATCTTTTTTTATTATTTAGAACCAAAGCACTTCCCAAAAAAGTCCTTAAGGCATAAAACTACCAGATGTAGGAAAAACACGTTATTAGCAAAAAAAAATAGGGGAAATTGCTCTTCCCCATTTTTCTCTGTTTTAGAATTTACGGTACTTGCCATCCAAGAACTTGTTGGCTTTTCGCTCCGCAAATTTTGCCTTCTTACTATTCCAATGTAGGGTTTCATTTGGGAAACGACCTGCAATCACCCCAAGGAGGATGGTCTCAGTCAAGCGGGCAGAATATTCGAAAGGAGCGCTGCACTCGCCTTTACCCAAACAAGCATCCACAAATTGGTGGTAATGCTTCTTGCTTTCGCCCACATAGTCTTTCACTGGGGCACCCAAGTTGAAAGGAGTTACATCAAACTGCTTGTACTTTCCATCCACAATCCATCGTGGAAGTTGCTGGAAGTGAGGCAATAACAACCTGCCTTTTTCGCCCATAAACATGGCGCCTTGATCAGGAAGCTTGTCTCCATTGGGGAGCTGCAAATCCTCATGAGAGTCGGGAGCCCCAGCTCCATCGTACCATACCCACTTCAAAATGTCGGTAGTATATGGAGTCGCTGGAAATTCATAAGTCACGATATTGTTCTCTGGAAATCCAAAACCAGTCGGCTTTCTACACTGGTTGACAATGGTACGAGGCACGTCTAGTTGAAGTGCATTGTAAGGGGTATCAAAAATATGTACTCCCATGTCTCCAAGCGTACCACAACCGTAGTCTAGTAACTTCCTCCAGTTACCCGGATGGTAAACCCCTTCTTTGAAATCCCGCTCAGGAGCTGTACCTAGCCAAAGATTCCAATTCAAATTGCTTGGTACCGCATCGCTACCTTTAGGTTCTTTGCCATCAAAACCCCAGTTTTTCGGAGACCATGCACGTACGGTATGTACCTTTCCAATGATTCCAGATTGAATGAGTAGTGTAGCCAGCTTGTAATCGTAAAATGAGTGGACCTGGATCCCCATTTGAGTAACCAACTTTTTATCTTTAGCCAGCTTTTTCATGGCTCTCGCCTCAGTGACATGGTGCGTCAAGGGTTTTTGGCAATACACCGCCTTGTTCATCTCCATAGCCATCAATGAGGCTGGCGCATGGGTATGGTCTGGCGTGGATACCACGACCGCGTCAAACTGATCTTCCATTTCACGCAAGAGCAAGCGGTAATCTGCGTAGGTCTTTGCCTTAGGAAAAAGAGCAGTCGCATTACTCAAGGCATTTGAATCCACATCACAAAGTCCCACAACTTCCACCATGGCATGGCTGGAGATAGCTCGTAAATCCTCCATTCCCATTCCACCCAAACCGATGTGAACGGTTCGGAGCTTGCCATTGGCAGTTACTTTGGCTAGTAGTGCCGGGGCTAAAGAAAGGCCAGCAATCCCTAAGGCTGACTTCTTTATAAAATTTCTACGATCGATTACTTGAAAATTTTTTTTCATAAAAAAAGGGCTTCTTGGGTTTAAGGTAATTCTTTGATTTTGATACTCCGGAATCGGACCACATCACCATGGCCCAAAAATCCAATATGTCCTCGGCTTCGCTGAAGCCCTGGATGTTCTTTTTTGTCAAGGGTGCCGTTTTTACTGGCTTCCAAGTAATTGCCTTCCAAGATCACCTCTCCATTGAGTACAACGGTGATGTAAGGATGCTGCACGCGTACCTCTTGCTGGTTCCACTCTCCTGTTGGTCGCAAATAACCCCGCTTGGCAGCAATCACCCCATATACTGATCCATGGTATTGGTAGGCTTCTAAGGTTGCATATTTCGCTGCTTCGTTGTCCAAGATCTGGAGTTCCTTGCCCACATAGGCAGCATCCCCTTCCAAGGGAGCATGAATCCCCAATCCATTGTTGGCTCCTGGGGTCAGCTGAAACTCAAATCGGAGAATAAAATTTCCGTATTCCTTTTCGGTATACAAATTGCCACCTCCCCCGCCTTTGGGTTCAATGACGATCATCCCCTCTTTGACGAGGTAAGAACTTTTGTTTCCTACCCATCCTGTCAAACTTTGTCCATCAAATAGGGATACAAATCCATCTTCTTGGGCTTGTAATGAACCTATGGAAAGGCTAAAAAACAGCGTAAGTACAAACAATAAAGTACGTTGGAGTAGTGATTTCATAGCATATGACGCCTAAACGGCATATACAAATCTAAAAGAGTTCTTCAATTTTTCGCCCCCTTTTATCAAAAATCCACGGCTCGAATTGAAAATTAGTGGAGGGCTTTGAAAACATTAAACGGCTTCCACTAAAATATTCCACTATTTTTGAAACAGCCTTGCTTGATTTCGTGTTGAAAGATTGTCACCAGCATGCATTTCAAAAGCTGCTCGGAAATCCTTGGAAATGAAAATTAACTCAAAATTTAGCTATCCCATGTTCGCATTGATTGCCTCCCTTTTCCTTGCTTGTAATGGAGGTTCTACTCCTACAGCATACAAGAATCCTTCAGAGGGATCAGAGAGCCCCAAAGAAATCTTCTCCGCATCTCAGCAAGTGGCCACCTTTGCAGGAGGTTGCTTTTGGTGTGTGGAAGCCCCTTTTGAGGACCTTGATGGGGTAATATCCGTGGTATCGGGCTATGCAGGAGGTAAAGAAAAGAACCCTACTTATGGCGAAGTAGCTGGTGGCAAAACTTCCCACCGGGAGTCGGTACAAATCACATTTGACCCAGAGGTAATCAGTTATGCTGAATTGGTCGATATTTTCTGGCAAACCTACGACCCTACGGATGTGGGGGGATCTTTTTTTGATCGAGGCACACAATACGAGTCCGCCATCTTCTTTCACAACGACCAACAAAAAAAGGTAGCTGAGGAAAGCAAAAAACGCTTGGATCAGTCCAAACGATTCTCCAAGCCAGTAGCCACTCCCATCATCAAGTTTACCAACTTCTATCCTGCAGAGGACTACCACCAAGATTACTACAAAAAGAGCCCTCAGGATTACTATGCCTACCGAAGAGGTTCGGGAAGAGATGCTTTTATTCAAAAGCACTGGCCTGAGTTGAGTGCTAAAAAATACCCAGCCCCTTCCAAAGGAGAACTAAAAAACAAGTTAAACGAGCTGCAGTACGAAGTGACCATGGAAGGTGCTACCGAATTTGCCTTTGAGAACGAATACAATGGCAATAAGGAGGAAGGTATCTATGTTTGTGTAGTCACAGGCACCCCCCTATTTAGCTCAAAGGATAAATACGAATCAGGTTCTGGATGGCCGAGTTTCACCAAGCCAATCGATGCGCGGGTGATTGACAAGCCCATCGACAAAACCCTAGGCATGATGCGTGTAGAGGTTCGCAGCAAACTTGGAAACTCTCATTTGGGACATGTGTTTTACGATGGCCCTGCTCCTACCGGATTGCGCTATTGCATGAATTCCGCCGCCATGAAGTTTATCCCTAAATCCCAAATGGAAGCCTCAGGCTACAAGGACTACTTGTGGGTAGTTGACTAATCAGATTTAAACGTTCATTTCAAGCTTCCATTAGCCTAGTAACTTCCGAAAAGTAAGGTTGATTCGTGGTTCTTGTACCTTTTTAGTTTTAGGTAGCTGGTGCTCCCAGTAGTGTTGGCTCTCGCCTTCCATGAGCAATAAGCTTCCATGGGAAAGTTCGAGATTCACTTTAGGTTCTTTTTGCGTGTAGGGACGCAATTGAAAAGACCGGCTAGCGCCAAAGGTGATTGAGGCGATTTTTGGATTTATGCCTAGCACAGCTTCGTTGTCTCGATGCCAACCCATACTGTCTTGACCATCACGGTAATAATTGCAGAGCACGTGCGTGAACTCATGCTGCGTAAATTCCTCCAATCGCTTTTTGATACTTCCCAATTCGGCTGTAAATGGAAAGGCCTGCATTGCAATCCCGGAATACCCATAAGGCACCTTAGGATCCCCATAGAGCGCCGTAAGCCGAGGCTGAAGGATTTGCTTGCCAAACATCCAGATCGGCTCCTGCTGCCAAGCTAATCCTTCCTGCAGTACCTTAAAAAGATAATCCGCTTCCTCCAAGGAAAAAAAATCAGGATGGAAATAAGCTTCCCCTTGAAAAGGAAGCAGGTTTCTAGATTCCTGAGGAAGGAGTGAATACTGCATACCGATCAACTCGATTTCAAGGCAACATGTTTGGAAAGAAATATCCCTCCTACCTCAAGCAAGAAGATAGTTAGGCCTGCCTACCGCCTGCCAGCCGAAGGTAGGCTACTCTTTCGTCCAATAATCAATTACAGTCACTTTATCCAAATGAGGGCCCAAGAGCGCTACAAACTCCTTGTGTGCAGGATGTGGGATATACGTATCGCGATCCGCATCCGAGTGAAAGGTTACGGTAAAGGCATGGGTTAAGCCCTGGTTGAGTCCTTCAGGACTAGAGTTGGTTCCCCATTCAAACCCTTTGATCTCGGTTATTTTTGAGGGTAGTGCTTGAAAAGCTGCGACTATCCCATCGACATCTTGCTGAGAGGAAGTTGCTTTAAATCCAAAAAGGACTACATGTCGAAGTACGGAATCTGGCATAGCTGCATTATTTAGGTTGGTTTCTGAACTAGCGCTCGAAGGCGTTTCTGCTTCCTTTTCCTTAGGAGCACAAGAAAGTAGGAGGAGGAAAGAAAAGAGGTAAATCGGGCTATTTTTCATGGTTTCGGGTTTTGAGGTAAGGAGTTAAATTAGTGAGTACTTAAAATTCAACACAAAATCAAAGAGTTGCTAAGCTAAACTTATCCATTGAAAAAATGAAATAAAAAATCCCCAAGCGATTGAATCACCTGGGGATTTTACCTCAAGGGTAGTATTGTGATTACTTAACCACTTTTACATTTACGGCATTGATGCCTTTCTTTCCTTGCACTAGTTCGTAAACCACTTTGTCATTTTCACGGATTTCGTGAACCAAACCTGTGTGGTGAACGAATACGTCCTCACTGTTATCAGATGGGGTAATGAATCCAAAGCCTTTGGTTGTGTTAAAGAATTTTACTGTTCCTTCATTCATGATTTTTGAAAATTTAATTTGTTTTTACTCGATTTTGATTGGACTGATTTGAAATAAATTTTTTCTCTACTGGTGGTTCTGGAGGAGTATCAGAGATATTTCCGAATTCATCCACATAAGCGATCATGTTGTCGAGACTTCCATCTTTTGGTTGTCCCTTTCGCTCAAGTTTCTTCTCCATCTTATCTTTCTGCTTTCTCTTTTTTAGTTCCGCCTTCTGTTTTTTGATAAATGTGTTTTGATTTTTTGACATGCAAGTGGTTTAGTTTACAAATGTGATGGCATGACCTACTTTGCCGGCTCTGCCAGTTCTTCCGATTCGATGGATATATGCATCCATGGTCATCGGTAGCTGATAGTTGATCACATGGCTCACATCAGCTACATCGATCCCTCTGGCCGCAACGTCAGTTGCCACCAACACGCGGATGTCCCCACTCTTGAATTCGTCGATCATTCTATTTCGAAAATTCTGGGACTTATCTCCGTGAATTTGACCGGCATTTATTCCGGCTTGAATTAACTTCTTAGCTAAACGATCCGCTAGCCTTTTAGTTTCAGTAAATAGAATTACTTTCTCCAATTCAGGGTTTGCGAACAATCCAGCCAGTACATCAAACTTATCTTGTCCTTCCGGCACCCGAATCGTCTGTTGCTCAATATTCTCATTGGTGGATGTCCCACCCGAAACCTTTACTTCTAACGGATTAGAAAGCAGGCCATCAATTAATTTCTTTTGCCCAGGCTCTAGCGTTGCTGAAAACAAGAGCGTTTGATCTCTCGTTCCGATTCGATTAACCAGTTTATTGACATCTAGGACAAAGCCCATATCCAACATCCGATCAAACTCATCCAAAACAAGTGTATTCACTTTTCTAAGATCTAAAACACGACGGTCTGAGAGGTCTAAAAGCCTTCCTGGCGTACCTACAATCACTTGAAGTTTGCGCTGCAATTTCTGATGATCGGAGTTGATGTTGGTTCCGCCTATAAATGTTGAAGAATACAAAGAAAATCCTTCACTGAGGCTTTTGAATTCCTCTTCAATTTGTAAAGCCAACTCACGAGTAGGTGTTACTACCAGGGCTGTATAATTACGCGGATCCTTAAGTGCATGTTCAATGATAGGAATCAAGAAGGCGGCGGTTTTTCCCGAGCCTGTCTTTGAAATTGCCATCATATCTCTTCCTTGTAGTAGAGGCGCTATGGATTGTTCCTGTATAGTTGTCAACGTTTCATATCCTTTTGCTAGGATATTTTGAAGCAACTTCGGGCTTAAGCCCAATTCGGTAAAGGTTTTTTCAGTTCGAAATCCCTCCTGTCCACTCGGCTGAGCTTTCTTAACGAAAAGCCGTGGGTCAAGGGTCGATTCCTTCTTTTTTACCTGTCTTCGATCTGGATTTGCCCCTCGAGCCGGAGCTGGCTTGGTATTTTTCTTGTTAAATTGATTCATAAGTTGGTTTTAAGCTTTAACAGGCTGCACTTCCAGTCGACCGAGTTGGTACAACATATTTGCATGGGCCTTCAAAGCATCAAAAAATGTTTTCTTGGTGTAGTAAGGAATATTAAATTCAGCTGCGGTTGCTTTCACAATCGGAGCAATATTTCGGTAATGAACGTGGCAAATATCTGGAAACAAGTGGTGTTCCACCTGGTAATTCAAACCGCCAATCATCCAAGAGAATAATGGGCTATTTTCTGAATAATTGGAAGTGGTTGCCAATTGATGTAGCATGCGCTCTCCTTCCACAACTCCATTCTCATTGGCTTGAGGAAAAGATACTTCTGGCATGATGTGAGCCGTTTGAAATACTAAGGAGATGCTGAGACCAGTAATGAAATGAAGCAATAGGAACGCAAGTAAAATTTGACCTATGCCAAACGGAGAAAACGCAATCGGTAAACCGAGGATAAAAGCATAGTATACTAATTTCCAAGCAATGATTTTGAGGACCGTATTGCGGTATACATTTTCTCCCTTGAATAAGCCCATCTTGTAATACCGATCAAATCGGATAAAATCCTTAGATGTCACCCAAGAAACGGTAGATAAGCCGTAAAAGATCCAAGTGTACCAGTGCTGAAATTCATGCATCTTGTTTTTTGGTGCATGCGGAGAAAATCGAAGAAAGAATGGCGCATTGATGTCGTCGTCTCCCTCTGGAATGTTGGTGTAGGAATGGTGCAATACATTGTGTTGTATTCTCCATACTGTGGCGTTTGCTCCTACTAAGTTGAGCGTATAGCCAAGCAACTTGTTGATTTTTGAATTCTGAGAATAAGTACCATGGATTGCATCATGCATGACGCCCATTCCAACTCCCGCCATTCCAAAGCCACTCAAAACATAGCATGCAAAAAGCTGCCAAGTTTGATCTAGTATCCCAACCGTAAGCAATACAATTGGCATGAAATACAAAGACAACATGACCAACGTCTTAAATTTCATTTCATTATTGGCAAACTTAGTTTGCTGGGTAGAAGTGAAATAAGCGTTGACTCTGCTTCTAAGTGTGATGGAAAATTCAGACAAGGCTGAATCGGAAAATCGGATGGTCTTAATACTGAGGTAGTTTGGGTGAAACTAGTAAATCTGGGTTCTCAAAAGGATGTTAACTGCAGGTTTTAACTCAAAAAGAATAGTCTTCTGTTGAATTAAAAAAGTAGAAGAAAAAGAAGTAAAACCTGTGTTGGAGAACTCTTGATTTGCTACTTGGGGCAGGTGAATCGCCGATGCTAAACTTGATGACAAGTATCGAAAACATTTTCCCGACAAACAAATGTGATTCTAATAAATCATAATTCCTAATAAACAAGGGAATTAGGGATTTTCTTAGGGCTTAGTCTTTGGCCAATTTCCAATTAATTATTCCATTGAAATGCAAAAGGTCTACTTTATTGTACTGCTGTACCGTCGAAAGATTTTGATTGGTCAATGGTTCTTTCACTACCAAAATCAAATGAAAATCTAAGTTTTTTAGTTTTTTGGGAACATACCTCAAGCCAAAATTATGCTGCCTGTAACTTGGGAAATTATATTTATTGGCTGCGGCGTCTAGCGGATCAGACAAAATATGAATTCCTGCATAGGTGTATACTTGCATCCCAATTTCCACCAAACGATAGGAAACATACCCAACTGCCGCAGTGACTGTTTCAAACCCCTCGTTACGTTCTCTGGGAATAAAGGTATACCAGGCATCCTTGCCCCATTCCCTTGGACTTAGCCAACGCCCCTTTCCTCCTACCTGGGTTGCACTCAATTGCGTTTCCCAAGGCCCTTTTCTCCAGTTAAGCTTCGCTGAAACCGCAAAATTCAGTTCACTAGGATTCTTGTATTGCTTCTGAGGATCAGCATTTCCACCATCTCCTATTCCATGCTGCATCCCGGATTGAATCCCCGAAGCCCAGGTTCCTAAGGTATTTTTGGAGGTCTTTTCAAAAGTAGCCCAATAGGTGGCAAATAAATTTGCCGCATAAGTATGTGAAAAACGAAGGCTCTTTCCTCCTTTCATCTTTCCTTCAAGTTCCCAAATGCCCAACCAAGGACTTTTTGTATTTCCTAAATATGCCGCTGGCCTACCAAAAGGACTTCTACCCTGCGGAAATAACCCGATGGTCTCCTCTACCAAAAGCCAATCTTTACTTCCTCTCACATTCATCCGGCTGATGGCCCATCCACTCAGCTTCCAATTCGTAGTTGGAACAAACCAGGCATGTACTCCTTCCACTACGGTTGGGGAAAGCCGACCATCCTGCGCATTCACCCAATCGGACTGAATGCCCATTTTGCCTACCTTAAAGCCAAATCTGGTTTGGGTAAAGCTTAAAGAAAATAATTCTAACCTTCCAAAAAACCGGTCTTGTGGGTCCAAAAGATTAAATAAGCCTGACTCATAACGATTCGATTGGCCGGTAACAGGATCTGGAACCCAAAAATCCGAACTCAACGCATTGGCGAATATCCTGTAGCCTGTTTGAAACTCCCATTTTTTAGAAACGGATAATTTTCCTCCAACCAAGGAAGTTAACCCTAATGCATGATCATCTCGGAATGCTTTATGGCAGTAGGATGTGTTCATCCAAAAGCTTCGAAAGCTTAATTCTGGCTCAAACACTACTTTATTCTCCGCTTCAGGTACCTGAGCCTGAACTAAATGGGAATGTAGTCCAAGCAGAAAAAAGAAAATAAAAAAACTGAAAAACTTCACTTGCTGCTAGATTTAGCGGCTTTTATGGGTTTAAATGGCCCAAACTTATGTTGCTCCTCGGTAAATGAATCGGAGAACGGACCAAATGGATGATCCAAGGGCTTCTTAGAAATATCTGGCCAATCCTGTGTCAGGTCTTTCTTGGGTCGCTCCATACTATTGACGTAGGCAGCAAGATCCCAGGATTCCTCATCGCTCAAGATAGGTTGCTCGAAGGTCGCACCCAAGGGCATATTTGCTTTGACATAGCCTGCAAATCTAGAGAGTCGGTACAGTCCAGCACCATGATTGTAGCTATTTTCTCCCCAAAGTGGCGGATACAAATAGCCTGATCCATCAGGTTTCGCCATTCCTTTACCATCCGCTTGGTGGCAACTGGCGCATTGCTTCTCGTACACCAGCTTGCCTTTTGCAGGATCTGCTGCACGATCCAAAAGTGGCACTTCATAGAGGCCCGAACCTATCGGAACTTCTCCCTTTGGAACCTCCTTACCTACCCAGTTGATGTAGGCAACCATCGCTTTCATCTCTTTGGAATCTCTAGTCAAAGGTTTACCATTGAGACTGCGTTCAAAACAATCATTGATTCGCTTTTGAATATCTTCTTCCGTTCCAGACCTCGCTCTGAATTTTGGATAGGTAGCAGCTACTGCACTGTAATTATTCCCAAAAGGAGCTGTTCCTGCTTGCAAATGGCAATTTTGGCAGTTCATCCCATTAGACATCGCTTTCACTTTGCCTTTTGGACCAAGGTATTCAGCTGTATTCGCCACCAATTCCTTTCCATAATGCAATTCGGCTGCATTGGGTTCCTTATCCATTGCTGACCAATCAGCTGCTTTCCAGACGGAAGCAGGGTCAACCAAAGCCTTCACTGCAGGGATTTCTACAGCCTCCACAGGCAATTCCGATATTGGATCAGATAAGCTTGGCAACTGCACCCCTGAAAATGATAAAAAAAGCAGCAAACCCACCACCACCACTAAAGCTGTAGAGAGTCCAAGCAGGGCTACAAAAAGGGATATTAGCTTAATGAATGGCTGCCTCATCGAAATTAGTTTCTTTGGGAAAGATACAAAGTTGAGCTATTCCAACCTTAGTTTCATGTGACTCTAGTCACTCCGTCTAGGTCAAACAACTAAAATTAAGGAATCGCTTCTCGAAATAAAATGGATGCGAAAGATTCAAATGCTATTCGAATTGAATCTGCGCTTCAAAAACTAGTTTATCTTGGACCCTACCTTGGAAATAGGGTGAATTTCCTGATCCTAAAAGGGTTAAGTGAACCACATCCCCCCCTTTACATTCAGACAAATAGTTGACTGCAAGTTGGGTAGGAAAAATTCCTTGAGTTGCGGCACAATTTTCTACCCAACGGATGTAGCTGGTATGGTTGACATGGTTGTAAAGGTCCAAATCAGAATGCTGTACAGAAATGCTTTCATGCGCTATTTCTGGTCCAGAAGCCTCCAATTTGATGGGTTGCCAGTTGGGGGCAATCTGAGGATTGAAAAGGGCGCTGGGCAACACAGATTCGGGTTTGAGGATTCGCTTTTTCTCGATATGGACCAGCAACCAAGAAGACATCGCTCGAGCGACCACTTCCTCCTGCTCGTTCCAGACCAAAAACTCACGAAAAGCAAAAGCACCTGCCTGTCCTCTGCCTCCAGTGAAAATTCGCAGGCGATCTCCCCAGCGAGGAGAATGGCTCACTTTAATTTCAATCCTTGAAAGCGCCCACATCAACTGTTGCTCCAATAGCGACCTACCAAAACCTTCAAAATCAGCATGCTTCCAAGCGATTTCTTGAAAAAAATCTGCCAAGCAGGAGATCCGCATGTTTCCATGGGGATGCACTTGGTAGGCTCCTACTTCGAATACCTTTTCAAATTGAAAGTTCTCGGGTAAACTCATGCTCCAGCTGCGTTTTCCTGCACATGAAAGATATTTTTGCTAAAAGTAGTGAGCAATAGAATACCTAATCCGTTAATGCCAATTAGTGCGAAAGAAACTTTTAAATCAAAAAGTTCGGCCACAAAACCAATCAGCGGCGGACCAACCAAAAATCCAAAAAAGGAAATTGTGGACACAAGAGCTAGAGCTACACTAGGCGAATACAGTTTGGAGCGGCCTGCAATACCGTAAGAAACGGGAACGATGGAGGCAACACCAGCACCTACCATCAAAAAGCCGATAGCCGCAGTGAACAGATTAGGAAAGACCACCGACAGCAATAGACCTAAGAATATGAGCAGTCCGCTGACTTGAAGTACGGGAACCTTACCAAAACGATTGCTTGCCTTGTCGGTCACAAACCTCCCAGAGGCCATAGCACCCATGAAGCAAACGTAGCCCAAAGACACGTATTGGGGTTCTGCTTCCACTATTTTTTTAAAATAAACACCCGACCAATCAAACATGCAGCCTTCTGCCATCATGCCCAAAAAAGAGATCAAGCCTATGCGAAGAAGTAAGGCATCTGGCTTTCGCAATACAAGGCCACTCTCCTCACCTGGTGCAGGTTTGTCGTTGATGACAAATTTTTGTGACAACAAAATCATTACTGCTGACAGCAAAGCCACCACAACGTAGTGTGCAGCAGGAGAAAAGTTAAGGAAAATCATGCCAGCACCTACCCCTGCTCCGGTAAAACCTGCCATACTCCAAATGCCGTGGAAGGAGGCGAGAATGCTTTTCCCATATTGATTTTCCAAGCCCAGAGCTTGAGTATTCAATGAAATGTTCATAATGTTGCCCAGCACGCCAAAACCCATCAAGACTGGAGCGATTGTCCAAAGACTAGGGGCCAATCCGATCAAAGGGAGGGTGAATGCGTAGGCAAAACTACAAATCAAGATCACGCTTCGACTACCGAAGCGATGTACCGACCAACCTGCGATGGGTAACCCAAGCATGGAACCAATAGGCAAACACAGCAACAAAGTCCCCAATTCCCCTTCTGAAAGTTGAAATTTGGCTTGAATGTCCGGGATGCGTGCAGCCCAGCTGGCAAAGCATATTCCCATAAAGAAAAAAAGTGCTCCTAGAGCAACCCTACGTTGGGAAAGGTAATTCATGAGTGAAGGTGACTACAAAACGGGTTAAAGGTAAGCAGAAAGCAAGGGAAAGTCTTACCAATTCCACCAACGGAACAAACTATTATTGGGATCTAGGAGTTAACGAATAAAATTTAGAGCCCATGGAATTTGTCATTGTAGGTAGCATCGTCTTGATCATCATTGTTTTTATCCGATTTATCGTCAAAAAGGTCTTTAACTAAAAAGTGCCGCCCATTAGTCAAGGCGACACTTTTTAAATTTTTTTTTTAGTTCGAGAACTGAATCAATTGGGAAAATATTTTTCAAACCTGCCATATACCCAAGTTCCGGCCAAGGCAGCCACCAAGGTCACCAAGACAACGGTATAGCCACTTCCAATCTGTGCAAACAAAGGGCCAGGGCAAGCACCAGTAATTGCCCATCCTAATCCAAAAATAAAACCTCCAATCAGTTGGCCTTTTTTAAATTCTTTAGTAGGAATGATGATTGCCTCTCCATGAATAGACTTGATATTCAATCGCTTAATCAACTGGATTGAAATAATTCCTGTTACGATTGCAGATCCAATTACCCCATACATGTGGAAGGATTGGAAGCGAAACATTTCTTGAATTCGAAACCAAGAAATGATCTCTGCTTTCACAAAAACAATTCCGAACACGGTCCCAATAAGTACATATTTCAACAGGGCCAAGCCTTTGTCTTTGGTTTGACTGGAATTTGGAGCTACGCAGTTGGGATCTTCTGTTTGATTTATATTTTTTGACATAAGTTCTAAAGATTAAAATCCAACTAATTTCATAAGTGGCGCTAACAAGACATGAGTCATGAAAAATCCACCAAGCATAAAGAAAATGGTGGCTACAAGAGAAGGCCATTGCAAGGAACTGATACCCATTATTGCATGCCCTGAAGTACATCCACCTGCATAGCGCGTTCCAAATCCTACTAGAAAGCCTCCAATCACGAAGAAAAGTAGTCCTTTACCGCTGAGCAATGTGTCCCAATTGAAAATCTCGGTAGGCATTAAATCTGAAAAATTTGTAATTCCTAAAGCTCTCAAATCGGATTGGGTTGCTTCTGAAATCACAATTGTATCCGGATTGGCAAGGAAATTCATGGCAATAAATCCACCAATAGCTGTTCCGAGGACAAAGAGTAGGTTCCAAATCTCTTTCTTCCAATTGTAAGTAAAGAAAGGTATTCCAGCTGGAACACATGCCGCACAGATGTGTCGCAAGGAAGAGGAGATGCCAAAGGTCTTATTGCCAAGGATTAGGAGCGCTGGTACGGTGAGTCCAATCAATGGTCCCGCCACATACCAAGGCCAGGGTTGAGAAACCCATTCAATAAATTGATTCATAGGTGTAGTATAGGTTTACTAGGTTTATTTTACTTGTAAAATAACTAGGATTTATAGTTTAATTGAAATCTACTGTACAAATGTCACCTTCATTGGAATAGGCGTCATTTTTGACCTTACAGCAAGGTGCTAGGACAAACATAAGCCGAAACTTCAATTTTGCCTGATTCCTTGATTGCCTTAAATCCACCTGCGACATCAATTAGGTTGTCATAGCCTCTGGCCCTAAGAATTGAGCTAAAGATCATGGAACGGTATCCACCCGCGCAATGCACGTAGTAGGTCTTGTTTTTATCCACCTTCAGCATGCTATCATTGATGTAGTCAAGCGGCGCGTTTTCTGCCTCTATCACATGCTCCGATAAGTATTCTGAATTCTTGCGTACATCAAGTACATGAATGTTTGGATCTCCTTCTTTGATTTTTACAAATTCATCAACTGAGATGGAAGTGATGGAATCCACTTCTCTACCCTCATTTTTCCAGGTAGCAAATCCACCGGCCAAGTATCCTATGGAATAATCGTAGCCCACTCGCGCCAATCGAGTAATGACTTCTTCTTCTCTGCCTTCCTCAGCAACCACCAAAATCTCCTGCTTCAAATCAGGAATCATCGCTCCTACCCAAACTGCAAAGCTTCCGTCAATTCCAATATTGATGGAATTTGGAACAAAGCCCTTCGCAAATGACTGTGCATCACGAGTATCCAAAATCAAGGCAGAGGTTTCGTTGGCTGCAGCCTCAAATTCAGCTGGACTCAAAGGTCTCACCCCTCTTTCCAATACCTCATCGATGCTATCATATCCTTCGATATTCATCATCACATTTTGTGGAAAATAGGCGGGAGGAGGTGTCAGGCCATGCAATACTTCTTTGATAAACGCTTCCTTAGTCATGGGCTGTAACGCGTAATTGGTTTTCTTTTGATTACCCAAGGTATCGGAGGTTTCCTTACTCATGTTTTTGCCACATGCAGAACCTGCTCCGTGAGCTGGATAGACGATCAAGTCATCTGAAAGAGGCAGCAATTTGTTTCTCAAAGAATCATATAGGTAACCTGCCAATTTCTCCTGCGTGAGGTCTTTTACTACTTTTTGTGCCAAATCTGGACGTCCCACATCGCCAATGAATAGCGTATCCCCAGTAAAAATTGCTTCCTCTTTCCCCTCTTCATTCGTCAATAAATAGCAAACCGACTCGGTAGTGTGTCCAGGAGTATGGAGTACCTTGATTTTTGTCTTTCCCAAGGTAAACTCCTGATTGTCTTCCGCAATGATGGCTTCAAAGCCCATTTTTAAGCCTGTTGGTCCGTATACAATTTTTGCACCGGTCTTTGCTGCGAGGTCTTTGTGTCCAGAAACGAAGTCAGCATGAAAATGAGTTTCAAACACATACTTGATTTTGGCATTTCGTCTTGCTGCTTTTTCAATGTAAGGTTGTACCTCTCTGAGCGGATCGATGATTGCAACCTCTCCTGCTGACTCAATGTAGTAGGCTCCTTGTGCCAAACATCCGGTATAAATTTGTTCGATTTTCATATGCTGATTTTATAAAAATTTCAATTGGAATGCGGTAAAATTAATTGTTGCACTACTTCTGCTGAATGACTTTTGTCACACGAGCTTAGGCTTTTGCTAAAAGACTAGTTTGGATGTGCTGAATCAGTTGATGAGTAGGTACTACTCCGGATTGCCTCCACAGCACCTGCCCTTTTTGGAAAAGCAACAGGGTCGGCACTCCCCTCACTTGAAATTTACTCGCAGCGAGTGGGTTACGGTCTATGTCTACTTTTATAATTTTAACTTTTCCTCCAAGTTGCTTGGAGGTATCCTCCAAAATAGGCTGCATCATTTTGCATGGACCACACCATTCTGCAAAGAAATCTACCAATACCGGAGTTTCCCCGTCAATAAGCTCTTGAAATGTTTTGGCTTTAGGTAGCATGTTGCTTAAGTTTTCAAATTACCCCACAAAATTACAACGCGTTCTGTCCTTTATACGGTAATCTTTGTCACATGACTACTCAGGCTTCATTTAGAAAGGTTAAAAATTTCAAAAATTCCCGAGTTGGTCTAAAATTTCATAGTTTCGTAGCTCTAATTGACCGAATTAATGCTCACTTACAAGCAAATCAACAACCTCAGCGGTTGGCTTATTTTTGCCATCTCCACGCTCGTATACATCCTCACCGTCGAGCAAACAGCTAGTTTTTGGGATCCAGGGGAATTTATCGCCGTTTCCTACAAACTCCAAGTTCCCCATCCTCCTGGTGCTCCCTTCATGTTGTTGGTCTACCGCATGTTTGGATTCCTTGCCATGGGAGACCCACTGCAGGTGGCCTACTGGATGAATATTGGCAGTGCACTCTTCGCTGGCTTCACCATCCTTTTCCTATTTTGGTCCATCACCTTGATGGGCAAGCGCCTCTTTTCAGTAGTAGAAGGGGAAGAGACTAAGGGACAAACCATCTCTTTGATGGGTGCTGGTATGGTGGGTGCTTTGGTGTACACCTTTTCTGATAGCTTCTGGTTTTCCGCTGTAGAGGCTGAAGTATACGCGATGTCTTCTTTCTTCACCGCCATTGTAATTTGGGCGTTTTTGAAGTGGGATGTGATCAAAGATCCCAAAGAAGAAAACAGGTGGATGGTATTTATCGCCTATCTAGTAGGTCTTTCCATTGGGGTTCACTTGCTCAACTTGGTCACACTACCTGCTCTCGCCCTAATTTATTACTTCAAGAAGTATCCAAACCCAAGTTTAAAAGGCGCAATTTTCGCGATGTTCTTGGGTGGAGTTGCCTTGATCATCATCAATAACTTGATCATTCCTGGTCTTCCAAGCCTTGCAGGATCAATGGAAATCTGGATGGTCAATTCCATGGGATTACCCTTTGGATCTGGAATCGTATTTTTTGTATTGCTTTTTGTAAGCGCTCTAGTCCTGGCATTTCGATATTCCATCAAGCGAGAGCTGGCAGTTCTTAACACCATTTTGCTTTCGCTTACCTTTATTTTGATTGGCTATGGGAGCTATGCCTTGATTGTGGTACGGTCCAACCAGGATCCGATCATCAATGAAAATGCACCCAAAGACATCATCAGTTACGTTTCTTACTTGAAGCGAGAGCAATACGGCTACAGACCTTTATTGCATGGGCAATACTTCACCGCCACCTTAACTGACCAAGAAGAAGGAGATCCCATCTACATGAAGGGAAAGAATTCCTACGAGATTGTAGACTACGATTTGAAGAATACCTACGATCCTGAAAAAACTACAATTCTCCCTCGAATTTATTCCACCCAGGAGAGCCACAAGCGGGTCTACCGCGCCAAATTGGGTTTGAAGGAAGGACAGGAACCTACCTTCGGGGATAACCTGTATTTCATGTTTAGCCATCAGCTGGGACACATGTATTGGCGTTACTTCCTGTGGAACTTTTCCGGCAGAGAAAGTGATTTCTCCGATGCAAATTGGCTAGGAATTGCAGATGCATTCTCTGATAAGTATCCTGAATACATCACGGATAACAAGGCGCACAACAACTACCTTATGCTCCCCTTGATTTTGGGATTAGTGGGATTTTTCTTCCAAGCGAAGAAGGACCAAAAGTACTTCTACGTAAATCTCATGCTCTTCTTGATGATGGGAGTAGTATTGGTACTCTACCTCAACTCCCCGCCTATTGAGCCTCGAGAGCGCGATTACATCTACGTGGGTAGCTTTTATGCCTTTGCCATTTGGATTGGCTTGGGTGCCCTCGCCCTTGCGCATGGCTTGAATAAAGCCACCAAAAACTTAAGTACTGCTGGAATAGTAGCTACCCTATTGACCCTACCCGTCGCTGGGTTGATGGCGTCTGAAAACTGGGACGATCACAACCGCAAGGGCCGCTATTTCTCCGTAGATGCAGCACGGAATTTCCTAGCTTCTTGTGCTCCCAATGCGATTCTTTTTACAGGAGGAGATAACGACACCTTCCCACTCTGGTATGTCCAGGAGGTGGAAAACTTCCGTACGGATGTTCGGGTAATTGTCTTGAGTTATTTTGACACCGACTGGTATGTAGATCAGATGACTCGACCAGCAAACGAGTCAAAGGCATTGCCTTTCTCGCTTTCTCCAGAACGCTATCAAAAAGGGACCAACGATGTCATTTATGTGATGGAAAAAGAAGGGCTAGATGCCATTTCTGCACGTGAATACCTCAAGCTCATCAACAGTGGGTCTGAATTGCTTCAAATGAAAACTTCTGGGAAAACCTTGATCAACATGGTTCCTTCTCGAAATTTGATTTTGGATGTGGACAGCAGCTTCCTAGCAAATGATGAGATCGTTCCCCCGCAGTTCAAGGACCTATTTGTGCCACAGATGAACTTGCAAGTGGGTGGTAATTACGTCACCAAAGGAACACTGATGTTACTGGATTTGATTGTAAGCAACAATTGGGAACGACCAATCTATTTCAACAATACGTCCTTGTCTACTTTGGGATTAAACCTAGAGGAGCATGTGGTCATGGAAGGTTTGACCTATCGCCTACTCCCGATTCGGAAGCCAGATACAGTCCGAGAAGAATTGGTGAACACCAACTTGGCCATGAAGAATTACATGGAGAATTTTGCCTTCAGAGGCATGAATGACGCTAATGTATACTTGGATGAGGAATACCGCAGATTTACTTCCAACCACCGCAGTGCATTGAATTCCATTGCCCTTGCATTGATAGACGAAGATAAGCTAGCAGATGCAGCCAAACTCTTAAATTTTGGCTTGGAAACAATTCCTGACAAAGCGGTCCCCTATGATTTGAGCAGTGGCCAATCCGTTCCTTTGTTCTTTGAAGTGGGTGAAGACGAAAAAGCCATGGAAATCGTAGACGTAATTTCGAAACGCTCTTTCGACATGATCACTTTCTACACCAAGAATGACCTCGGATACGATCGAGAGTTGCTGGTATCTATCGAGATGATCAAGTATTTTATACCCTTACTGGAAGAACGAGGCTACACCGAAAAATCGCTGGATTTGAAAAAAAGGTTGGAAAGCCTAATTGGAAAAGAAAGTGAGGATCCGAGTACCATTCGAAGAAGGTAATTGAAGAGGTCAACGGCTAATAGGCCACGGCCCACAGGCAGACCACGGTCCACAGCAGACTTCATTTAACTTCAGCACTTATTTTTTTTACTTCGAAGTGCTATGGGTAAATTTTATAAAAAAAGCCAGCAGAACTAAATCTGCTGGCCTTTTTCCGTTTAACTCCCAACTTACTACTGGCTCAAGTTGATTTTTGGTTATTCGCTAAAAAACCTCAAACCAAGGAAAATAAGATTTGGAGTTCAATTACCAGTGCGGTGGACTGTTGACTGCCTTTGGGCCGTGGCCTATTGTCTGTTAGCAGATATCAATTATTTCTTCCAGAGGATGTAAAATAAGTCAAGCCCTTCCTTTGGATCTTCCACCACCAGGTAGTCCTCATGCGAAATATCCACCACGGCAGCTCCTTGCGTTCGGTGCAGGCGGTTCCGATTGAATCGGTTCAAGAATTCATAGGGCCATCTCAATACTGAATTGGGCAACTTATGCTGCAAGTCTAGGATGTCAAAACGCATGATTCTTTGCACAGACTTGCGATTGGCTTCGTGGTAAGCCCAGACTTTCCCATTTCCTCCTATCCCTTTAGCTTCAATTCGATCAAAAATCGGTTTGGCCAAATCAATCAATTGCTGAGGGATGTATTCCCGCTCATGCCAAGGATTTCGAGAGAGCGTATGGGTGTTATTTGGAGTAGAAATAATGGCTTTTCCACCTGGCTTTAGCATGCGGTAGATTTCCTGAAGAAAAAGACGGTCTTCGTAGATGTGTTCGATCACCTGAAAGCTCACAATGGTATCGTAGGTATTGTCGGCAATTCCTTCAAATGGAGGAATTACTGCCTGCTGAAAGGCTACGCCTGGGTATTTTTGTTGCAAGGTTTGAATTACTTCACCGATTTTATCCAAGCCCAGGTATTGAGTTGCATGTGGCAATAGTTCCTCCACACCTCTTCCTTCTCCACAGCCGATTTCGAGCAAGTTTCCAGAAATCCAGGGCTTGGCAGCAATATAGGCTTTGAGCAATCGTTGATGAATGGGATTGTCACTGATCAACTTATCTGAAGCAATTTCCGTTGTATAGGTAGCCATTAGAAATTTTAGTATTTTGGCAAAAGTAAGGCTAATTTTTAAAACCTGAGAACTAAACCAAATGAATCCAAAGTACTTCAAGCTGCTGCCTTTATTCTGCTTTTTAGTTGTCCTATCCTACACCTCAGTTGCACAAACAACACTGAGCTCTACGGATCAATCACTTCGGTATTCAATTTATGCGCGGTTGGGGCTAAAAATCATCCCTATTAAGGTTTCAGATACGGCCTATAAACTTCAATTTGTAGCGGAAAAAATCGAAGAAAATGCCAGTTTAGAGACTTATCAACTCAGTTACACGCTTCTTTCTTCGTATGAGGAAGAAATCCAACCTGAAAAAAAAATAAAGCTTGGTGCTGCCCAATTAGTTGGTAATACAGAGCGGCATTGGGTTTTTGAAACTACAGTAGAAATACCTCCTTCTCAAGGAACAGCAATTGCGTTTTTTGAAGCGGTAGACAGTCGACAAAAAGACAATTACACCACCCATTTGGATTTAAAGGGATCCTTTGTATTTGATCAACCTAATTTTGGCTATTTCTATGCCAATGCAGTTCCATTCGATCAAAACTACCTTACAAAAGACCAATCAATCCTCTTTAAAACAAGTAAGGGTCCTACCCTATTCTCATTTTTTTACCCCAGCCCTTCTGCGGTACCCTTCCCTCCTATGGAAACCAGACTTGCCGATGTACCTAAGGAAGTAGTTGTGGAAAATCGGGGGGATTTCCTGGCTAATATTCCAAAAACACTGACGGATGAAGGGTATTATTTTTTTCAGTCCGATAGCACTGCTTCCACCGGATTATTGCTTCGAACGGTGCATGATGCATTCCCTAAAGTCAAAGATTGGAGTGAAATGGTAGAAATGGTAACCTACATTTCAACCAAAAAAGAACACGAAAGCCTATTACTCGCGCAGGATAAAAAGAAGGCTCTGGATGCGTATTGGCTTAATTTGACTCGAAATGAAGATGCAGCAAAGGAGCTGATTCGGAATTATTTCAAGATGGTAGAGTTTTCAAACATCCTTTTTACCGACTTCAAGGAAGGCTGGAAAACAGATCGAGGGATGGTGTACATTGTAATGGGACCTCCTCAGGAAGTCAATTTTTTTGAAGATCGGGAAGTTTGGTCGTATGCTGGCATAGACGACTCTTCCAAAATTAGGTTTACCTTTACGCGGGTTAAAACAATTCTTAGCTCACATTTCTATACCCTGAACCGATCAAGAGCTTATCAGCCGATTTGGTTCAAAAACATTTCACAATGGAGAAGCGGAAGGATGGCTTTCTAATCGATAAAGGAGCCTTCGACAAAGATTTTATTTTTGGAACCCGAGCAGTGATGGAATCCATCCATGCTGGTAAAGAGATTGACAAAGTACTGGTTCAAAAAGAACTCAACAACGACCTCATCAAGGAATTACTTCAGCTTTGCAAGGCCGAACATATTCCAGTGGTACGCGTACCAGATGCCAAGTTGAACCGCATCACGCGCAAAAATCACCAAGGTGTAGTAGCGCAGATGTCCACCATCGCCTATGCGTCGCTAGACAATGTAATTGATCAGTGCTATGCAGTGGGTAAGGCTCCACTAATTTTGGTATTGGATCATTTGACGGATGTGCGGAATTTTGGAGCGATTGCCCGAACAGCAGAATGTGCTGGCGTAGATGCCATCGTAATTCCTGAAAAAGGAAGTGCTCAGATCAACTCCGATGCCGTAAAAACCTCGGCAGGAGCTTTGAACTTCATTCCTGTAGCACGTGTCAAAAACCTATTTTACACCTGTAGAGATTTGCAAAAAATGGGTTTATCGCTCATTGCAATCACTGAGAAAACAGAGAAGTTGATGTATGAGGGAGACTTTGCATCTCCTGTAGCGCTCATCATGGGATCTGAAGAGGATGGGATTTCCCAAGAGATCATGGGAATGGTAGATGACCGGGTCAAAATCCCGCTTGCAGGAAATATTGAAAGTTTGAATGTATCCGTATCTGCGGGAGTAGCAATTTACGAGGCCATTCGGCAACGCAAAAAATAAAAAAAGAGGATTTCAAATGAAATCCTCTCCTTTTTTCTTCGCCTGCGCTACAAAATCCCGAAACTTATTTTCGGCATCCAGTTTACAAATCAGCAGCACATTATCAGATTCATTGATCAGGTAGTGGTCTAATCCTTGAATCACCACGAGCTTATCGCTATCTGTTTTGATAAAACAATTTTCAGTTTCATAGAGTAGTGCATTGGCTTCCACTACATTATTTTGGTTGTCTTTATCTCGAAGTTCGTGTAGACTTTGCCAAGAGCCAATGTCTGACCAGCCAAAATCTCCTAGAACTACATATACCTGGTCTGATTTTTCCATGATGCCGTAGTCAATGGAAATATTTTTTAGAGTCGTGTATGCAGTAGCAATAAAATCTGCCTCGGTACTCGTATCAAACTGAGGTTTGCCTTCTTCAAATACATCTGCTAGGTCTGGCATGTATCTCCGAAAAGCCTCTAGCAAACTTTCCACCTTCCAAACAAACATGCCTGAATTCCAAACGAAATCACCACTTTCCAAGAAGGTAGTAGCAAGTTTGGCATTGGGTTTTTCTGTAAAGGTTTTTACTTTCAATACCTCTTCATCTTCAGCATTTTGAAGGTATTGAATGTAGCCGTAGCCAGTTTCTGGACGGTTGGGTTTGATCCCAATAGTTAGCAGCCTATTGTTGACCTGAGCAGCTGAGATGGAAGTGACCAAAGTTTGTAGAAACCGACCTTCCTGCAAAATGAGGTGATCCGCAGGTGCCACAACCATAGTCGCATTGGGATCCAAATTTGAAATTTTATAAGCCGCATAGGCTAAGCAGGCGGCTGTATTTTTTCGAAGTGGCTCTGCCAAGATTTGGTGATCAAGAAGCTCTGGAAGTTGTTCACTTACGAGGCTTGCATGCGCTTGATTGGTCACCACATAAAATTGTTCCGATGGAGCGATTTCTCTAAACCGATCAAAAGTCATTTGCAGCAAAGTTCTCCCCGTACCCAAGACATCTAAAAATTGCTTGGGCTTACTGCTTTTGCTGTAGGGCCAAAATCGGGAACCAACCCCTCCGGCCATGATTACAATGTAGGGCTGATCCTTCATGGAAGCTTAAACAATTCCTTCTTTCATTAAGTCATGAATATGCACAAATCCAGCGATTTTCTTGCCATCTAGGACAACCAATTGTGTGATATTGTGCGTTTTCATTAAAACAAATGCTGCTGTTGCATAATCCTCCACCCCGATTGATTTTGGATTTGCCGTCATGATTTCCTTTGCTTGGAGGTCCTGAATAGACAGGGTTTTTTGAAGCATTCTCCTTAGGTCCCCATCCGTAATAATTCCAATTAAGTCTCCGGCATCGTTCAATACTGCAGTGGCACCCAATCGCTTGCTTGAGATCTCTACAATAACGGCTGCAAGGCTCGCATTTTCATTCACCGTAGGCAATTGATTGTTGGATAGCAGGTCACCCACTTTCAAATACAGCTGCTTCCCAAGTGATCCTCCTGGATGGTAGCGTGCAAAATCTGAAGAAGTAAATCCACGTCCTTCTAATAGGCAGATGGCCAGGGCATCCCCTAGCGCCAAGTGAGCAGTAGTACTTGTAGTGGGAGTAAGATTATGCGGACAAGCCTCTTCTTCAATTGTCGCATTGAGCACAAAGTGCGCTTGTTCGGCCAGATAAGACTGGGTATTGGAAACCAAGGCGACTACTTTCACTCCCAGCTGCTTGACCAAAGGAATAAGCACCTTGATCTCTGCTGTATTGCCGGATTTGGAGATAAAGAGAACGGTATCCTCTGGCTGAACCATGCCCAGATCTCCATGGATTGCATCGGCAGCATGCATAAAAAGTGAAGGAGTGCCTGTAGAGTTGAGCGTGGCCACCAGTTTATTGGCTATCCAAGCACTCTTTCCCACACCTGTAATCACCAACCTTCCTTTAGACTGAAGTAGGTGGTTTACACAGTTTTCAAAATCGGCATTCAAGAGCGTTGAAAGCTTGGCTATAGCTTCGGATTCATTTAAAAGGACCCGAACGGCGGTGTTTCTAATATTTTTTGTTAACTTCAATTTTACCTGCGTTAATCACTAGTTTTGTACAAAGGTATAAAAGTAATCGTTCAATCTGGTGCCCAGGTAGACATCACCCTCAAAGCCCTTTCTTCTAGTGGAAGAAAAAGTAAAGTTAGACCTCAAGAGAATCTTCGGATTTAGTCAGTTCCGTGGAAACCAGGAACTTATAGTTGATAATTTACTCAACCAGCGGAATACTTTTGTGATTATGCCCACTGGACCTGGGAAATCGCTGTGCTACCAATTGCCTGCAGTAGTGAGTGAGGGAACCGCCATTGTCATTTCACCATTAATCGCCTTGATGAAAAATCAAGTAGATCAGCTCAATGCAATAGGTGTAAATGCGCATTTTTTGAACTCTACACTTACCAAATCTGAAGCCACCAAAGTAAAGAATGAGGTTTTGAAAAAGAAAACCAAACTGCTTTATGTGGCCCCAGAATCCTTAACCAAAGAGGAGAACATTGCATTTTTGAAGGAAGCACATTTAAGTTTCGTGGCCATCGATGAGGCGCACTGCATCTCAGAATGGGGACATGATTTTCGCCCTGAATACCGAAAAATCAAATCCATTGTAGCCCAAATCGCCCCTCATCTACCGATCATCGCATTGACGGCCACTGCTACTCCAAAGGTTCAGCAAGACATACAGCGTAACTTACAGATGGAGGAAGCGGATTTATTTAAATCCTCTTTCAACCGTACGAACTTGTATTATGAGATACGGCCGAAGGTAAAAAATGATTCAAAGAAATCTCTCATCAAATTCATCAAGCAACACAAAGGTAAGTCTGGTATCATCTATTGCTTGAGTAGAAAAAAGGTAGAGGAGATTGCTGAATTGCTTAAAGTCAATCAAATTAATGCTGCTCCATACCATGCGGGATTGGATTCAGCAGTTCGAATAAAAACCCAAGATGATTTCCTTAATGAAGAGTTGGATGTCATTGTAGCAACTATTGCCTTCGGAATGGGAATTGACAAGCCAGATGTCCGGTACGTGATTCACTACGATGTACCCAAATCACTTGAAGGCTATTACCAAGAAACGGGAAGAGCAGGTAGAGATGGATTGGAAGGAATCTGTCTGATGTTTTACCGCTACGAAGACATCGTCAAATTAGACAAGTTCAATAAGGATAAAGCGGTTACGGAACGAGAAAATGCCAAAATCCTCCTTCAAGAAATGTCAGCCTACTCCGAGACAAGTGTCTGTAGGCGAAAGTTTATTCTCAATTATTTTGGAGAGATTCTTGAAAAGGATTGCGGCTTTTGCGACAACTGCAAACGGGAACGCGAAACATTTGATGGAGTACAAGCGCTTTGCATTGCCTTAGAGGCTGTGAAGGAGACTCAAGAGCGTTTTGGCATTGAGCATTTGGTGAAAGTGATTACAGGAGAAAAAGACGACTATATCATTAGTTATCAGCACGATACCCTACCTGTATTTGGGAAAGGTATGGGTGAAAATGAAAGGCATTGGACCTCAGTCATTCGCCAAGGAATGATCGCTGCCCTTCTCGAAAAAGACATTGAGAATTACGGACTTCTAAAATTGACACCAAAGGGAGTGAGCTTCTTGGAGGACCCCTACTTAATTGAGCTTTATAAAGATCAGGATTTCGAAAAGCTTGGACAGAATGAGGTCGAAGAAGAACAACTCCAATCGGCCCAAGCCTACGATGAAAAATTATTTGAGCTATTAAAAGTTGAGCGGAAGCGTGTGGCAAAATCAAAGGGACTTCCCCCCTACGTGATTTTCCAAGACCCTTCCCTTGAGGAGATGGCGACAGTTTATCCCACTACCAAAGAAGAGCTTTCCCAAATCAATGGGGTAGGAATGGGAAAAGTAGAAAAGTTTGGAACCTCTTTTCTCCAGGTTATCCAAAATTATGTGACCGAAAATGAAATAGAAACTGCTTCAGAGGTAGTCATTAAGACCTCAGGAACAAGATCTAAGGTCAAGATTTCAATCATCCAGCAGATTGATCGTAAAATCAATTTGGAAGAGATTGCACAAAACCTCAACCTTTCCTTGATCGACCTGCTGCAAGAAATTGAACAGATCACTTACAGTGGCACCAAACTTAACATAGACTATTACATCCACCGCATCATGGATGATGAGCGAGAAGATATTCTTCTGGATTACTTCATGAATGCGGAAACTGACCATATTAAGGATGCTTTGGATGAGCTCGAGGGAGAAGATTTCACGGAGGAGGAACTTCGTGTGTACCGAATCAAGTTTATTTCAGAACACGCCAATTAACTAAACGTATCCATGAATATTCTTTTATTGGGTAGTGGAGGAAGAGAGCACGCATTTGCATGGAAGATTGCGCAAAGTCCTCGCTGCAACCAACTTTTTGTTGCCCCAGGCAATCCAGGAACAGCCGAAATCGCAACCAATGTTCCTCTGGGAGTAATTGACTTTCCCGGAATTTCTAAATTTATTCAAGACCATGGCATTGACCTTTTAGTTATTGGACCTGAAGAACCTTTGGTAAAGGGGTTGGTAGATTACCTGCACGCCCAAATAGGAATGGAACAACTATTGGTGGTTGGTCCATCACAATTGGGAGCTACCCTTGAAGGAAGTAAAGATTTCTCGAAGCAGTTTATGCTTCGCAATGGCGTCCCTACTGCTGCTTATGCCACGTTTCATGCCCATCAATTGGCGGAGGGACTTGCTTATTTGGAGAAGCAATCCTTGCCTATCGTCTTGAAAGCGGATGGATTAGCTGCTGGAAAAGGGGTTTTGATTTGTGAAAGTCTAGAAGAAGCGAAAATCTCTTTAAAAGAAATGCTCATAGACGCAAAATTTGGGGATGCCTCTTCGAAAGTTGTGGTGGAAGAATTTCTAATTGGGATTGAACTCTCAGTTTTTGTGGCTACAGATGGGATAAGCTATAAGATATTGCCCGAAGCCAAAGATTACAAGCGTATTGGTGAAGGAGACACAGGACTCAATACAGGTGGTATGGGAGCAGTTAGCCCTGTTCCGTTTGCAGATGCTGCCTTTTTGCAAAAAGTGGAAGAGCGGATTGTAATCCCTAGCATCCAAGGGTTGGAAAAAGAAGGGATCCCCTACAAAGGATTTTTATTTATTGGGTTGATGAATTCGAATGGTGAACCCTATGTAATTGAATACAATGTACGGATGGGTGATCCAGAAACAGAGGCGGTCCTTCCGCGGATTGAAAGTGATTTTGTAGATTTGCTTGAAGCTATCGCTGGTGGATCACTTGCTAGTTATGCCCTTGAGCTTTCTCCGCAAACCTGTGCGACAGTAGTGATGGTTAGCGGTGGATATCCTGAGGGGTATGAAAAGGGTTTTTCCATAGCATTTCCTGAACCGAACTCAAGAACCGTTCTTTTTCATTCCGGTACTGCGCGTAATGAATCAGGAGCACTTATTAATACAGGTGGCCGAGTCTTTGCGATCACAGGGATGGGAGCTAATTTGGAAGAGGCATTGGCTGAGGCTTACGAAACAATTGACAAGGTGTCTTGGCAAAAAGCCTATTATCGAAGAGATATTGGCCAAGATATTTTAAAACTAGGAATTAAATAATTGGATTTAGAGGCGAGAGCCCTGTAAAAAATAGATATGTCTGGATGTAGTTCATGCTCGACCTCTTCAGGAGGTACTGGAGGATGCCAAAACAATGGCACCTGCGGCACGAGTGATTGCAATAAAATGAATTCCTTTGATTGGCTCACCCAAATGGGTATCCCCCAGCTGGATCAGTTTGATGTCGTTGAAGTCAAATTTAAGGGAGGAAGAAAAGAGTACTTTAGAAATGTGGATTACCTAACTCTGCACACGGGTGATCCCATCGTAGTTGATGTGCCTAGCGGGCACCATATTGGCCATGTTTCCTTACAAGGTGAGTTGGTCCGACTCCAAATGCAAAAGCGAAAAGTTAGAAACGACGACAACATCACTCGGATCTACCGTGTAGCTACGCAGAAAGATTTGGAGAAGTGGGAAGAGGCAAAGGCTAGAGAGGTGCCCACCTTGTACCGATGCAAGCAAATTGTGGATGAGTACGGCCTCAACATGAAGATGTCTGATGTTGAATTCCAGGCCGACAACTCCAAGGCCACCTTCTACTATTCTGCTGAAGACCGGATTGACTTCAGGGAGTTAATCAAATCCCTTGCGGGAGAGTTTAAAGTACGCGTAGAAATGCGTCAAATAAGCCTCCGCCAGGAAGCTGGAAGATTGGGTGGAATTGGTGTATGCGGCAGAGAACTGTGTTGCTCTACCTGGCTAGTAGACTTTAAAAATGTAACTACTTCAGCTGCACGCTACCAGAATCTCTCGCTCAATCCTGGAAAGTTGAGTGGTCAATGTGGGCGTTTGAAATGCTGCCTCAACTATGAGCTTGACACCTACATGGATGCCATTAAGGATATTCCGCAGGTGGAAAAGCCGCTCCTGACGGAACAGGGTCCTGCCAAATTGCAAAAGACCGATATTTTCAGAAAGTTGATGTGGTTCAATTACAACCATGACAACGACTGGATCAGCATCAGCTGTGATCGCGTACGCGAAATACAAGCCCTAAATGAACAGGGAGTGAAGGTTTTTAGCCTGAAAGTTGATGAATCGACTGAAGCGGAAGATCTAGCGGCACAATCTACCCGTGAGTTGGAATTGTTGGATAAGAAGTTTTCCAAGAAGAAAAAGAAAAAGAAGCGGCCTACAGAGGGAAATGCGATGCGCGTCAATCAGAACCAGGCTCCTCGTCCTGAAAGTCAGGCTCCAAAAGCTGGGGAACCACAACAAGCTCCTACCCCGCAAAATAGGCCTGCAGATGCTAACTCCTCTCCTAGACAGGGCGACAGGCGTAAAAAGCATAAAAATAGGCCTCGGCCTAACTTCAATGCAGGTCCTTCAGATGCTCCAGTATCCAAAGGAGAATCACCTACACCTAAGCCTACCAACAACCCATCGGAAACCCCAAAACGATTTCCGCCAAGAATCAATCAAGGACCAAGTGGTACGAAAGGAAATGACTAAAATCTACCAAGCATCCCTTCTTGGATTAGCGCTGTTGTTATTTTCATGTGGAAAAGATCGGATGTATGAGGAATACCATTCTTTTGATTCCGACCGATGGCTAGAGACTGACTCCATTTCTTTTGATCTTACAGCCTTGGACGCATTGAGAGGAAAGTCAGTTATTGGAGTGCGGTACACCGAAGAATATCCATTCTCCAATTGCTACATCAAACTGATTGTTCAGGATTCCCGAAAGGCAGTTTTGATGGATAGCCTATGGAATGTACCTATTTTTGACCGGCAAACGGGTAAGCCTATCGGGCAGGGATTTGGTAACACCTTCACGACCTACGATACACTTCCGATTACCCTCCCAACAAAGGCTACAAAAGTAATTATGCTTCAATACATGCGGCTAGCTGAGTTGGAAGGGATTGAGGCAGTTGGTTTGAAGGTTTTAAAACCTTAAAATCATCCCCAATAAAGGGTAAATAAGTATAGTCTTAACTATCAAATCGATTCCTTTCTGAATTTAGGGATTCCAAAGCAGCTGCTAAAGTATATGATTTGATAGTCAATGGATTACTCGATTTTTGTTAATTCCTACAGTTGTTTATGCTGTGGCCCTTGCGAAAATCTTTTCTATTGGCGTATATTTGCAACATCTTGGTGCGAGATTTTTATTTTCTCAAGGCACCAATACGGATTAGAGAGTTGGGTGAGTGGCTGAAACCAACAGTTTGCTAAACTGTCGTACGGGTTATACTGTACCGGGGGTTCGAATCCCCCACTCTCTGCATAAAAAAAGAAGCTTTCTCTTAACTAGTTTTTGAAGTTAGAGAAAGCTGATTTATTTACTAGAGGCCGAAAATAAAAATTCGGCCTCTATTTTTTTGTCTAGTGGTTACTTTTTCAATTAACCAGTGATTTTTCTAGCTAGTTCAATGAATTTTATTTTGGCCAATAGCAGAGGCCAAAAATAGACTCGCCTTTCAATTTTTGCTCAGTTTTCAGAAAGCTCCAGTAGAGACTTAGTTTCCCTTAGAAAGAATAGCTCAACTTAAGAGTCATAAATCGAGGCCGCTGCGTGAAGTAAGGGACATATTGATCTCCATAGGCTGTACCAGGGGCATCACCTGGAAGATTAAAATTAGCTTCAGCTTCTCTGGCTCCAGGGTGATAATACTCCGGATTATTATTGTCAAGAATATTCTTATTCAGGATATTTTCAATACCTAAATCCAAGCGAAGGTATGGAATCATCTTGGCTTTGATTGCAATATTGCCGTTCACCAAAAGATACGCTGGGATTTCGCCGGTACCATCTCCTAAACCAACATTAGATTCTTGTGTAGTCCCTTTACCAATCGGGCGTGCACTCACATAATTCGCCCTTAAATTGAGCACATTGGTAATGAAACCCAAATCTGTTTTCTTGGTAATGGATAAATTGACCCGGTGTGCGGCAATGTCTCCAAGCCGAATAGGTTTCTCCAATTCTTTAAATGTAGATTTGGTTTGCTCCGGATTAATGAAGGTATGATTGATTTGTATATTCCAAGTTTTATCTATTGGCTTATAGTAGAAGCCCGACATCAATCCAAAGGTGCTGTACTCCCCTGCATTGTAATATCTTTTTAGTTTATTTAGCGTTCCTACCGCGACCGCACCATCAATTTGATGTGCAAAAACATTAATATCCCAACCTATCTGGCCATTTGCAATATGACCAAGGTATTCCAAATTAATAAAGTTTATCGCTTCTGTTTTCAAGTTAGGATTGGGTAACCTACCCCCTCCTGTGGAATATTTAGTATAGTTAGATACATTTTGAAGACCCCTAGAATAATTAAATTTGAAAGTGGTGTATTCTGTGCTGTATATAGCAGAAAGTCTAGGGCTAATTGCTAATCCAAATCCTTCATTTTTTCGAATTCTATTGTAGTCAATTCGGTTGCCACCACTAATTAAAAACTTGTCTCCTAATTTAAGTGTCGCTTGATTAAAGAATCCAACATCAAGAATAGAATACATGTTGCTTCCTTCCGCTTGCCTCAATACAATTCCCTTTTCCCTTGCTAGAGAGACCGTGTCTTGCATGTCACGGTACGATTGGGCATTGGGATGATTCGTATTGAAATCCATATATATCTGAAAATCTCCTTGCGTCAAAGTAGTTCGAAAGTCAATACCAGAAGAAACCTTTAGGTTGTTGTCATTATCATAGAAGAATCTTGCTTCATTTCTGAATTGCTGTCCTTCGTAATAGAAAAAACGATTTCTCCAGCCATTTCGGATCATCGTATTACTGGTCGTGGCAAAAGTTTCCGTTCCAAATTGGTTCACTTCCAAACCATTGATTCTTCTTGGAAGCAATTGCGTGGGATTGAGTAAATGGGCAAAATGGAGGTTCGCTCTAGGATCCCCAAAAGCAAAGAAATTAACCTTATTGCTTTCTTTGGCTAGATTGTGTAATGAAAAAGATGAAAGATTCGAAATACTAATTTTTCGATTGATTTCTTTATCATATATACCGTAGACAGTCGTATTTGTAGGGGCCCAGACAGAACCATTTCGTGACCCAGCTACATCTATGTCTTGGTTGAAGCCAAATCCTTCTTCTAATTTCCAATGCCGTACTCCCAATAAAAAGTTATCAATAGTAAGTTTCGCACTTACATAATAATTTTCACTGTGATTTGAATAGCCTATTGGAACTCCATTTACAGGACCAGCATAGGCAATGCTATCTAATCTTCTAGCGGCATTAATTCCCGCAGTTGTGATGTTCATGTTGGTAATCAGGCCTTGGCTGTTTTTAGTCAGGGTATAATACGGATGTGTTTGAGGAAGATTAAACTTTGTGAGGTATTCCTCAAAGGTGTAGGAACCAGCCCTACCAGCCATATTCATCTTATTGTAAACCAAATGATTGATATCATCTGGTGAATAATTATAAAACTCTTCGGAGGAAAGGTCATGCTCATCCGATCTAAAATACCTACCCGTAACCTGGAAGGAAGCAGTCTTACCTCGAATTCCCATCGTCAAATCGCCAGCAGCAGTTCTAAAATCTCCACCTTCCATATTTCCATAGGCGTAGAAATCTGTAGCTTTGTCTGAAGGTGCTTTCCCTTTCATCATGGAATCTTTTGGGATATCGTTGGGTAAATAAGTAATGATGTTTATAGCACCAATAAACGCCCTTGGTCCATACATGGTAGAAGATGGACCATACAAAATTTCTACCGCCTTCACATTGGACAAGGGAAATTGCCTAGAAATGTAGGCCCAATTCAACCATATGTCATTTTCTTCAACTCCATCCACCATAAAAAGTGTACGTTCCGTGTTTTCTTGTCGAAAACCGAGCTGGTTAATATTGGCATAAAGCGTGGAAAAAGTTTTACTGATATCAAATCCTGGCAAGTCACTCAACAAGTCAACAATGTCCTTGTATCCACGATCCATGATTTCTTCATGAGTCACAAGCTTGACAGTAGCTGGAGCCTTATTTAGACCTTCTGGTTTTTTTGATACCGAACTGACTGTAATCCCCACATTTTCACGCTTGATCTCATCAAAATAAGTATCAAAAACAATATTTCTGTAGTTAGAAGAAAAATTACTATTAGAGCTTACTATCTGCAAAATATACTCTTTTGCATCCTCCATTCGATCTTCCACAATCGCTGTCAAGGCAAGTAATTCTCTTGCGCTATTTAGTACTTCCAAAGATTCAAAGGTTTGTGCCTTAACACATCCTTCTAGGTTTTTTTTAACACTCGCAAAATCTCCAACTTCGTAATTACCTCTACTTAGTTCTAACGTAGTTACTGTGCAGACACCGTTTTGAGCAAAAACAGCTGTACTGCTGAGCAGTAGAAAGAAAAGGAAAAGAGAAAGAACACTACTACTATTTTTCATAAGACAGATATTCTTAGAGATTACTAAAATTAATTTGTAAGCAATTTATTTATTTCGAGTG
>JACCDS012223965.1_pt1 | contig 34559 bp, 21 predicted proteins | sample 7446441 | NCBI WGS metagenome assembly JACCDS01 (sample SAMN15323445, study PRJNA562643) | freshwater metagenome | isolation source: river surface water | place: USA:Blue River Watershed | collected 2017-08-17
ATGCATATACAGCTGATGATGATGCTAATCATTTGTACTAGGGCGGCAAACTGAAAACTTTCCAATCTTACCTGTTTCACCATTTCATCTTCATGTCTTTCTTTAGAGAACGCCACAAAATATATTCCACCGAGAAAAGAAAAAAATGACAATATTCATATTCCAATAATAACATTAACTAAGTGATAATGGGATTCAAGGCTATCGTTATCACATTTTCCAAAAGAAAAATCAATAATTGAGTGATGTAGCCCATTTGCATACATCCTCATAATAGCAAACCTGTTGTAGCAATGATGGCTCCGGTTTTTTTGAAACGATGAACTAGTAATAAATTATAGTTTTTTAAATAAGTTTTAGTGAAGAGTAGAATTAATTTAGTATTCACTAATTGTATATGGATTGTGTATATGTGTGATTGAGTAGGTGAAAAATCAAAAATTAGACGCGATGGTAGTGGGTTTTTGTTGGTGAATTAGGTGAATCAGCTTTGTAATTATGTACGATATCTCAATAAGTGAGATAAGTTTGTTGAATTATAGAAATATGTTTTGGTTTTTTGATAGAAATTATGGTACTTTATTGTTCAATTTATTTATATATGCGCACAATTGAAGCCGCTACGCTGAAAGTTTTTTGTTGTAATAAATTATTTTTTTTAATTACATATTTACTAATTGTAAGTGCTACGAAGGCGCAATTCAGAGAAATATTCAAAGGGAATAGTGCATCGATCAATGAAATTAAAGGAATCAGTTTTGTAAATCCTTCTACCGGATTTGTGGTAATGGGTTATGATATAGGCTTTACGCAAGACAGTGGAAGAACTTTTAGCAAAAGATATATCACACCCGAAAACATCAATTATAATGGTTTTTCGGGTGTGAATGGAGCTGCTTACATTCCGGAGGGTATTACCGCTTTTTCTAAAGATTCATTATTGGTTTATTGTAACTTTTTTTTCGAACCAACGATTCTTTTTTCGGCAAACCAAGGGTTAAATTGGAAAATAGTCTATCACAAGCCTATTAATCCAGATGCAGGAATAATGAGTGCAGGGATAACAGATTTAAAATTTCCGGAAAATAGCAATATTGGTTTTGCAGTACACCACGAGGAGGTTTTGAAGACGACAGATAGGGGACAAACTTGGCGAGTAGTTTTGAGTACTCCTAACGATCGTCTTAGAAAACTTAGTTTTCCTACACTTAGTACAGGATATGCCTGTGGCAATAATAAAATTTATAAAACAATCAATGGTGGTGCAACTTGGGTGGCGATAGCGTTACCAACACCCGGCTATCAGGATTGCGATAATATATTTTTTACAAATAATACGAACGGGTATTTAAGCGGTCAAAACGGAAATAAAACATATAGAACTGTAGATGGTGGAAACTCTTGGGTACAAACCAATGATAGTAGTTTTAATCCTGTTTCAGGTGATGATATGTATTTTGTCAATGACAGTACCGGCTATATTACTAGTGGTGGTAATGTAGGAGCAAGTGTATATAAAACCATAGATTATGGCAAGTATTGGGAAGCATGTGTTAATACACCTGATATTGCTACTACTTATCCTAACCTATTTATCCATTTTAAATCAATTTACTTTTATAATAACCAAATTGGATGGGCTGGAGGAACTAATGAATATTTATCAATTACAACAGACGGAGCTAGCAAAACTAGGCCTGAAGCATATTTTACAATAGATACCGTAGGTTTTTCTATTCGTAAAACTGTAAACCTTGTTAATTTAAGTAAAAAGGGGTATCAATATCGTTGGTATAAAAATAATCTTTTATTATCCAATAACTATAGCACTTATTATGTAAGTGACGGGCTTACAATAGATACTGTGAAGCTAATTGTATCTAATGGTGTGTATGCAGATACATTAATCAATTGGATTGACACTAGAGGAATCGTTATTTGTGCACCAAAGCCTAAATTTAGTTTTGTCGTGGATACATCAAGTGTCAAATTCACTAGCTTAAATAGTTCCGGCAGCAATTACAAGCATACATGGAGTCATAATTATTTTTCAAATGCAGTAGTTTTTGATACTACAGAAAATCCCACATTTAATTTCCCACAATATGGCCCTTATACGATAACGCATACAATACAACCCATAGATGCAATTAAAAAATGGTGTATGCGCGACTCCGTACAGCAAGAAATCAGGATAGTAAGAACTCAGAATTGTTTACAACCCATTTTAACAGCTACAGTAGATTCCTTTTATAATGATCAAGTGCGTTTTTCTGTACAGCTTGCACCTACAGAATATTTGTACGCAGATAAACTCTTCGATGGCTTTAATTTTAGTTTTAACGATGGTAAACCCGATAGATTTATCAGTACAACATATAAAGACTATAGTGGTTACAAAGTATTTGATGCCAATGGAACGTACAATATTAGTGTAACGGTAAAAAATAATTTTACAGGGTGCGTTAGTAACATTACAAAACCAATTACAATATCAATGCCTGATACAGCAAATGCAGATTTTATATTGCGTGGAAGAACAGAAGTTTTTGATAGTAATATTGGGTCAGGTTTGTGGGGTGGTATGGTCCTTTTTTATGGCAAACCTAATAGCAAAACTAAAGGCAAGCGAAATACATGGATTTTATATAATAAAGACACTATTCATACTGGAAATGATTTTAATGCAAATAGGATTTTTTCAGTGAAGGATACTAAATATAGTCGTTTAACCGACTTCGTTCAAAGCATTGTAAATTGTAATTTAGAGTACGAAAAGTACACTTACGATTTTTTTGTAGATTCTTTGATAGTACCGATTACACATATTGTTTATGATAGCACTACCAATCAGTCGGATGTAAAGAGTATGGTGTTTAAATTACCTACTACGGACGATTTGGATAGCATACAGATTATAGAAGATTCTGTATTTCCCAACTTGATTTACATGAAACCGATGAGTTCGACAAATACGAGTATATATTTAAGTTATTATAAAAACGGTTCTTTTTGGGAGCCAATGAACAATTGGTATCATTATCCTCGATTACCATATAAGGGTATGGAGTTGGCATATAGGCTTTTTACTGAAGCCAATGACAAAAATATAATAGCTTGTACTTCTGATTGTAAATCTGGAACTGTTAGGCAAGTATACAAAAAATATCACAAGTCGAAAGCATTAGCTCCTTGTAGTATGTACCCTCCAGATTTTACTTATAAAGTAGATAGCGTTTCGTCCAAAGTAACATTGGAAATTTTGCCACAACAAGTTGTAGCAAATTATTTATTGGGTTATCAATGTCGCTTATATTTTGGCGATGGGGATTCTTCCGTATTCGTATACTCCCAGAATACACATACCTACGCTAAACCAGGAAATTATACAGTTACCTTAGATTACACTCCATCCACAACATATCGTCCCCAAAATATAACAACAGGGTGCGCTTCTAAACAGGTTGTAAAAACAATAAATGTGGTTAATTTGTGCAATTATACAGCAAACATATCCGTTGCTAGAAACAAGGTGCGACCTGCTACTATAACCTTTGGTTCTACTGTTAGTCCTGATACCGGCAATGTTAGATATACATGGTATTTTGGTAATGGACAAACTGATACATCAAAAACGGCTACTTGTAAGTATAAAGATTCTGGTACTTATTTGATACAATTAGTAGTGAAAAGAAATAATATTTGTACACGAATGTTTGATACAAGTATTGTTATTACTTATAAAGACCTTTGTGATTCTACAGCTAAGCCTACTATTACAAGTGATGCCAATTATAGGCTTGTTTCATCTGAAGCTAATGGTAATCAATGGTTTATTGATACCACAACTATCATTAGTGGCGCAATAGGACAACGCTTTAAGCCTTCAGCGTCCGGTTATTTTTCCGTGAGAGTAACACAAAATGGTTGCGCAACTGCTTTTTCGGAGAGGTATTATTATTTAGTTACCTCAGTGGTAGATATTGAACCCAATAGCTTTATAAAAATTGCCCCTAACCCCGTAAATGAATTTATAGAAATAACATATTTAGTTATTGGCGTTAAAAATGTTACTGCTGAATTATTTGATATTACAGGGAAAAAGGTTTTGACCAAAACAAATTTGCGTAGTGGTGGTAAAATAAATATTTCGAGCTTGAGAAATGGCAATTTTATTCTTAAAGTAACAAGCGCAAACGGAAAAGTAAACACCATCACTCAAATTATTAAACAATAAAATCATTTTATGCCTGCTTCAATTAAAAATATTGGGTTAATGCTTGTATTTTTTGTTATTATCAGCAGCACATCTAGTTGTGTAATTAAGAATGCCGATACACCAAAAGAAGAACAATTGGTGTTTACTATTAATCCTGATCCTGGAAATGCTATAATTGCGGCCTTGTCGCGTATATATGACTTTAACATTAACATCACTTCTGCCATGCCACCAAGAGGTGTGTATGTTACTGTTAAAGCAATTCAAGAATTAAATAATGAAATTGCATATAACTATACAGGTATCGCATCGACTTCCAATTATACAACTGATGTTGATGTCTTGAAACAAGGTGTCGTTTATTATGTTGTAGTAGAGGTAGTTTCAATTCAGACGTCAAGTAATTATGCCACTAAAACCTTTAGAATAGCTAGAAAATAGCAGTCGTTTTATGATTACTTGCAATTGGGAAATGTTTTCGTCTAGCCTATTGTTAACATTTTGTTCCAGCTATTCATCTTTTTACAAATTCTTTCTTGCTATTCAATCATTCCGTGTTGTTGCATATAGAGTATTGTCAGCAATCAAAAAAAACGAAAAGCCTCTTTTTATGATGAAAGTTGCTTATGTGCGTAGGCCTATATTTTAGGTATAGAACGGTATTGGTTTCGGTAATCTAAAGGAGTCATGAAGTGCTTCTTTTTGAAAAGACGGTGTAGCAATGTGATGCTTCCAAAACCACATTCATAGCCAATTTCACTAACTGTCAAGTCGGTTTCTATCAATAATTTACAAGCTAGAGCAATTCTAAACTCATTCAAAAAGGCAATAAAGGGTTTGTTGTGTACCTTTTTGAAATACCTGCAAAACGATACTTCAGTTAAACCAACCAAATTAGCTACCATCCGAATGGTGATTTTCGACTGTACATTATTTTTTACATAAGTAAGTACGGTACTAATTCGTTTGCTATCCTCTCCCGTAATGCTGGTATTAAAACCTGCCGTAGAAAGCAGTTGTTGTTCTTTTTTTTGCGCAAGTGTTTGCAATATCTGTACCAAACCAATCACTTTGTCAAAGGCAGATTTTTCTGGTAACTGTAACAAAATGGGTGCTAATGCTTTTGCAGTTGCATCGGAAAATTGGATACCTCTTGCCGATAAAGTAAGTAACTGTTTGATTTGCGAAAACTCGAATTTGTCTAGCCAATTGGTACCAAGAAAATCTTCGCTAAACTGAATGATAATTGCTTTCACGAGCGATTGTTGTTCGCCTACCGTTTTCCACGAATGGGGAAGATTGGTACCTACCAAAACCAAATCGCCGGAAGTGAAATTGTGGATGTGATCGCCAATGTACCGCATACCGCTGCTACTTGCAATGAAAGTTAATTCGTATTGAGGATGCGAATGCCAAGCCGCTGGAAATTCTTTGTCTTCAAATACAAACACGCGAATTGATTGGCCTTTTTCTTCTAATACATTTCTATATGCTGCTTTCATGTTGTTGTCTTATTGGTAACGTTTGATTTGCGGCTTCTGCAAAACAATAGAAGGAACTTACTTGAGTCATGGGCGCTCACAATGCTGAAAAGTATACATTATTAGCCTCGTAAACCATAAAATGGAATTTTGATGATAAAATAGTGCACAATATAGATAATAAAGTAAATAGTGCACATACTAAAAAGTAGGACTTTAGCATCCTAAATGATTGACTATGCAACAACAAGATTTACTGATTCGCGATATCAAACTTTACAAGGCAGTAAGTAAGCTAAAAAAACCTATTTCAGATGCTACACATACACTTACTGAAATTTCATTTGTGGTTTTGCGCATGCAGTTGCACAATGGGGTAGTAGGCGAATCCTATTTATTGTCGTTCCAATACTCGCCCGAAGCCATTAAAGGGGCATTAAATGACTGCATGGAAGCCGTAATTGGACAACCCGTTTACCACACAGGCGCCGTGTATCATAAATTAAATCATTTGCATGAGTATTTTGGACAGCATGGCCTGCTGCGTTGGGTGCAAGGAGCCATTAACATTGCTATGTGGGATGCTTGGGGCAAAGTGTTGAACCAACCCATATGGAAATTATTTGGAACCCATCGCGAAAAAGTGCCATTGTATGGTTCCGGGGGGTGGATTTCTTATTCCATCGACGAATTAATTGGTGAAGTAACGGACTATGTAAGTAGAGGTTTTAAAGCAGTAAAAATAAAAGTTGGGTCGCCCAGTTGGAAGAGAGATTTGGAGCGCTTGCAACAAGTGCGTGCAGCTGTGGGCAACGATGTAAATATCATGATTGATGCCAATCAAGGAATGAATTTGCCCGATGCTATTCAACTAGCTAAAGCAGTAAGTGATTTAAATATTTATTGGTTTGAAGAACCCTTACACCACGAAAATTTTGATGGTTTTCAAACATTAAAACAACAAACCAGCATTTCGCTTGCAATGGGCGAACGGGAGTTTTCAAGTCACCCTTTAATTGAATTGATTAAAAGAAAAGCCATTGACATTTGGCAGCCGGATATTCTTCGCATAGGTGGTGTAGAACCTTGGCGAGATAGTGCTGCAATAGCGGCTGGCTTTCATGTGCCGGTGCTGCCTCACTATTATAAGGATTACGATGTACCACTATTGTGTACCATTCCCAATGGAGTAGGTGCCGAGTCGTTCGATTGGATTGATGGCTTGATTGATAATCCAATGTTGGTTAAAGATGGATTTGCGTATCCGCACCAACAACCGGGTTGGGGATTCAATTTTATTGACGAATACTTACAAAAAATTTAAAAAATGAACGCAGGGCAAACAATTTCCCCTTTTTCTTTAAACGGCAAGCTTGCTTTAATAACCGGTGGGGGAACCGGCATAGGATTGGGTATAGCCAAAGCTATGGTGCATGCCGGTGCTACCGTAGTTATAACAGGCCGTAGAGAAGCCGTTTTGCAAGAGGCCTGTGCGCAATTGGGAGCGCAGGCGCATTATTACGTGTGCGATTTATCGCAACTTACTGCCATTCCTCAATTGGTTCAAACCATCGAAACCAACCATCAAGCCATTGATATATTGGTGAATAATGCGGGCATACACCTAAAAAAATGGGCGCAGGACACTACCGATGCGGATTTTGCAAACATTATTCAAACCAACTTACTCAGTGTGTTTGCACTAACGCGCGAAACCGCCAAAGGCATGATACAACGGCAATCGGGTTCTATTATTTTAATAAGTTCTATGGCGGGACTGTTTGGTATAGATAGGGTTGTGGCTTACGGTACCTCCAAAACGGCACTGATAGGGCTCATGAACAATTTAGTAACAGAATATTCTAAAAGCAAGGTTCGTATAAATTGTATTGCTCCGGGGTGGATAGCCTCCGATATGTTTTTTAATGCCATTAATGCCGATGCGGAACGCAAACAAAAAATTACCAATCGTATTGCCATGCCACAATTTGGCGAACCCGAAGACATAGGCAATGCTGCAGTGTACCTTAGTTCAGTTGCTGCCAAATATGTAACGGGTGTGGTGCTGCCGGTAGATGGTGGCGCTACCGTCAATTTTTAATGAGTTAGTAAAAAATGAACACCTCCTTTGTAACGTGTTAAATTGTTTGCCATGAAACCAACTTATCAAGCCCATTATACCACTTGCAATGCTTTCCCAAATGGTGGCAGAATTGTTTGTGGCAATTCAGGATTAGGAGGCGTTTGGGGTGAAATTAATCCCGACGAATCGGTTCGTGCTATTTTATATGCTTTACAAGAAGGCATACGATCATTAGATACGGCACCTTCTTATGCCAATGCAGAAATGTATTTAGGCATGGCGCTTAAAGAATGGCAGGGCGAACAGCCATTTATAAGCACCAAAGTTGGCCGTATGCGTGGCAAAGATGCCTTTGATTTTAAATTGGATTATTCCAAGGGAGCAATGGAAACAAGTTTGCACCAAAGCTTAAAAACACTTGGTGTACAGCAAATTGATTTGTTGTTCTTACACGAACCGCAATTGGTTCCCGTTTCCGAAATTGAGGAAATCATCAATACCCTCATGCAATTCAAGGAGCAAAAATTGGTAAAATATATTGGCATTGGTGGCAATCCTACAGCTGCTATCAGGCCATACATTACCAAAGAGCATTTTGATGCTGTTTCGGGTTTTTTGAAGATGGATGCTTGTAATTTATCCGCCTTTGAAAAAGATATTCCTTGGTGCCAACAAGAAGGTATTGCCTATTATGCGGCTTCTTCATTGCACTTTTCGCTGTTAGGCAATCGGCTTGAGCAATATATAAGCGATGGTGCCGACGGACAATGGATTACCGAACGCGATATTGAAAATGCAATAAAGGTGAAATCGTTGGCAAAAGAACATGGCTTATCCTTATCCTCGTTGGCGCAGCGCTATTTGTTTTCTATAAAGGAGGCCGATAGAGTAGTAGTAGGCGCTAGGAATGAGCAACAAATGAAAGATACTTTACAAGATTGGAAAGCAGGTTCTTTACCCGAACAAATTTTTAACGAAATAACGCAAATCATATTGTCGTAACAATGAAAGCAATACTATTAAACAAACCCGGAGAATTTATTCACACCACTAAGCCTATTCCGACGATCGAAAATGAGCAACATGCGTTGCTAAGGGTGCACAAAATTGGTGTGTGTGGTACCGATATTCATGCTTTTGGTGGCAAACAACCTTTTTTTTCGTACCCAAGAATACTTGGACACGAATTAGCGGTTGAGGTGGTTGCCATAGGTAAAGAGGTGCACAATGTTCAAGTAGGCGATTTTTGTTGTGTAGAACCCTATCGAAACCCTACGGTTGGTCAAGCCGTAAAAAGGGGTAAAACCAATTGCGGCGAAAACTTAACTGTGTTAGGTGTGCATGAAGATGGAGGTATGCAAGAATATTTTACCTATCCTGCTAGCCACTTGCATGTTTTTAACAATGTTTCTACCGATATGCTCGCTTTGATTGAACCCCTAGCTATTGGTAGGCATGCAGTAAACCGAGCTGATATACAAAAAGACGACATTGTATTGGTTGTGGGTGCCGGTCCTATTGGACTGTGTGTGACCGAGTTTGTGAAGTTGAGCGGCGCTAAGGTATTGGTCATGGATATGAATGAGGACAGATTGCAATTTTGTAAAAATAAATTAGCAATTCACGATACCATTTTGGCAGGGGAAGTTCCATTAGACCAATTACTCGAAACCTTAAAAGGGGATTTGCCAACTGTGGTTATTGATGCAACCGGCAATAAAGAGTCGATGCACAACGCATTCCAATACGTGGCGGCAGGAGGTACTATTGTATTTGTAGGTCTTTTTATGGGCGATGTAACTTTTTACGATCCTTTTTTTCATAAAAAAGAATTAACCCTCAAAGCAACAAGGGCGGCGCTATCTGAGGACTTTGCCGCAATTGGAAAATTAATGGAAGATGGTGTGATTAATCCTGATTGGATGATTACCCACCGTATGCCTTTTGATGACTTAGTAGAAAATTTTGAAACACTCACCAATCCTCAAAATCAAGTGGTTAAAGCCATTATTGATGTGGTTATTGCATAGATATTATTTAATTATTGATTTTTTATAAACATTTTTTTATGTCTACCAAACGATATTGCTTAGCCTTAGATTTAAAAGACAATCCCGAATTGATTGCAGCGTATGAGTATTATCATCGAAACGACATTGTTTGGCCTGAAATATTGGCCGGAAATAAGGAAGTAGGTATCGTTTCTATGGATATCTATCGTGCCGGAAATCGCCTTTTCATGATTATGGAAACTGTTCCCACTTTTGACTTGCAAAGGGATTTTGCGCGTTTAGGTACACTTCCCAAACAGCAAGAATGGGCAGCTTTGATGCTTACATTCCAACAGCGCCTACCATTTGCATCAGATGATACGCTTTGGGTAGAAATGCAATGTATTTTTTCCCAAAACTAAGTTCCCTTTTTTCACTACGTACTTACATAACCTTCATTCACTACCCAATTGCCAGCCATATGAACCGTCAAAAGCAATCTGCTTCTCATTTTTTAGTGCCCTTAATCATTGTAATGACACTCATGTTTTTTTGGAATATGAGCCGAAATATCAATGATGTATTGATACCTCACTTAAAGCGTGCTTGTCAACTCACCGATTTTCAATCATCATTGGTGCAGTCTGCCTTTTTTGGGGCTTATTTTTTGGTAGCCCTTCCTGCAGGATGGTATATTGAAAAAAAGGGATACCGAGCCGGTATGGTTACAGGGTTATTAATTGCAGCCTTAGGGGCTTGTATTTTTTATCCGGCAGCTGAAACGCGTTATTATCCGCTGTTTTTAACCGCACTTTTTGTCATGGCAGCCGGTTTTGCGCTTTTAGAAGTTACGGCATCGCCCTATATTACCAAACTAGGTTCACCCGACGGAGCATCCGGCCGTCTTAGTTTGTCGGCTGCTATCGGTTCTTTGGGTGCCACAATTGCACCTTATCTTGGTGCATTGTTGTTGTTACATAAAAAAGACATACCTCAGGAGGTTATTAATGCTTATTCGGTTTCGGAGTTGCAGGCTTTTTTAGCTACAGAGGCCAATTTGGTGAAATTGCCTTATGTAACATTGGCAGTTGTGTTTACAGTAATGGCCATCATTGTTTTGAGTATACAGTTGCCCGTTATCAAGGAAGAAGAGTCCGTTATGGGTGAAAAAAAGTCGTTGAAGCATATTTTCCGATTTAAACATACACTTTATGGTGTAGGGGCCGAGTTTTTTTATGTAGGTGCCGAAGTAGGGATTGTAAGTTTTATTATTCGGTATGCCAAAGCTCAGGATTTAGCTGGATTAACGGAGCAAAAAGCAGCGTTGTTTATTGCCGCATTCATGGGTTTTGTACTAGCAGGTAGGCTTGGTGGGGCTTATTTGCTCAATAAAATCAAACCCAATGTAGTCTTAATTTGGTGTAGCTGTGGTGCATTTGCAATGGTTACTTTGGCTATGCTTACTACCGGATATTTCTCACTTTCTTGTTTGTCGTTCGTGGGTTTTTTCACTTCTGTTATTTACCCAATTATATTTAGTTTAAGTATAAAAGATTTGGGAGGGTACACAAAAAAAGCTTCTTCTGTGTTCTTACTTGGCATTGTGGGGGGCGCTATCATTCCGCCAATGATGGGTTATGTTTCTGATGTATGGGGAATACAATACGCTTTTTTATTACCATTGGTATGTTACGTGTATTTGCTGTTTTTTGGTTGGAAAGGACACGAAGTAAAAGGTAATTGTTAGCCAAGAGCAGTATGGAAAGCAACATTTGCTATGCGAATTGAGAATAATGACCTGCTCGTACTATGTCTAAATACCTATTTATGTAGGTGCACGCAATTGTCCTACGCCCCAATTACGCAGTTTGTTAAGCAAATAGATAGACATGCTTGTAAATGAATATCAAAATGCAGCTCTTTGCCACCAATAATTGTTAATATTCAACTACTATACAAAAGGTAGTTGGGTTTTGCCCTTTTGCTTATATCCTGCAGGTAGTTGCCCCTTTGTTGCAATTTTAAGTCCATGAAAACCCCAAAAAGTTGTCCTAAATGTTCAATTTGGTTGTTTGGGCTAACTAAATTCAACATTGGGATTACTCCAAACTGTGTTAGAATGCTTCTTTTGTTGCATTGAATTAGCAATAATTGTAACGGCATATGAAAACAGTTTATTTTTTGGGTAGGCAATGGGTAAAAAGTTGCTTATTGGTTTTAGCTTCGGCCACACTCATTTTTTCTGCAAATGGTCAAAGTGCTAGTGCCCTTTCCGTATTAAAATCAATTGGCGATAAACTCATTCGCGAAACGCCTTTTAAATACCAATTATCTCTGCATCATGCCAATAAAACCTTCAATGGTTTGCAAGTGGTGGATTTTGGTAGAACATTTGGTTTGGGAAAACCTGGAGTGGCCTATGCTGTTACACAATTAGAAAGCAACACCAATCAAGATTTTAATATAGAATTGGAGCACAACGACGGTTGTAAAATTTGGCTAAATGGAAAATTAGTATACCAGTTTTCGGGCAATAGAAAGCTACAAATGGTATTTGCCGAACGCAGCATCAAGATGCAAAAAAAACTGGTATTACCCCTTCAAAAAGGCATCAACCAATTATTGATCAAATCGGAAACGAGCGGAAAAGAATGGAAAGTGTGCATGCAACCGCCAAGTACCAATGGAGCCGTTTTGGCAAAAGCAATCGACTACCCTGCTATTGGGGTAGATAAAATGCAGTACATAGACGCATCTATTGCTAAAGTGAGCAATTGGTTGGTAGTAGGGCCTTTTGCCAATACCAATCGTATCGGCTTAAACACTGTTTATGAGCCAGAAAAAGCCATAATTTTCGGTTCCATGTATGCAGGGGCTAGCGAACCAATCACTTGGACAATTCCTAAAGTGGAAATTGTTGGTGGCATGATCAACCCCAAAAAATGGGGCACTAGCTACCATTGGAACTACCACAATGGCGGCACCGCTTGGGCAATGCAAATATTGTCGGAAATATCCGGCGACAAAAAGTATGACGATTTTGCCAATAATTACTGCAATTTCCATTTGAATGGTGTACCGTTCGTTCGCCACCAATTGTACAACCTCAATGCCGATAGTTCTGCAAATATTCAAATATTGGGTGTGCCATTGCTCGATTTTACATTAGCCCCATCGCTTCCATTAGTACATCGGTTACACAAAGAACCCAATTTTACTAACCGAAAGCTTTACCAATCATTTATTGATCGTATGGTGCAGTATGGTACTAAGGAACAATTGCGGTTGGCTAATTCCAACATATTTACGCGGTTAACGCCACAAAAATATACTACTTGGGTTGATGATATGTTTATGGGCATTCCGTTTTTGGTACAGGCATCACGAATAGCCAAAACAGATGCTGAACGTGCCCGTTTACTAGATGATGCGGCTAATCAAGTGTTGAATTTTAAGTCGGAAGTTTGGGATTCTGCCGCTAATTTATACTGTCATGCTAAGTACTCGGGAAGCAGTGCCAAATTGCCACATTGGAGTCGTGCCAATGGATGGGGTATTTGGGCCACTACAGAGGTGTTAAAGCAGTTGCCTAAATCGCACCCATTGTATGCAAAAATTTTAGCGCATTACCAAACCCATGTTGCAAGCATCATCAAGTACCAAGACGAAAGCGGTTTTTGGTTCAATGTAATTGATCGCAAAGATTCTAAGAAAGAAGTGTCGGGTACAGCCATTTTTACCATGGCTATAGCTAGAGGCATCAACAACGGTTGGCTAGATGCAGCAACCTATACGCCCAAAGTAAAGCGTGCATGGAGTGCCTTGCAATCACGTATCGAAGCCGATGGAACGGTGCATGATATTTGTATGGGTACCATGTGTTCGGAAGATGTGAACTACTACATCAATCGGCCTTATTTTGATGATGACACGCATGGTTTGTTTGCAGTGTTGTTTGCCGGCATTGAAATGCATTTACTGACCAATAATCAAAAAACAACTTTTCAATATTAATTCACTACACCCGTTGTATGGCAATGTTGTTTTGCCCGTAAATGGGATTCTGAGAATGGTATCTGCAACAAATGGCCAACTTGGCTTATAGGCAAATAATTATTTTTATAACCGTCTTTAATAATTTTCGAAAGTTTTGTTCAATTTAAAAAAATCTAATGATGAAAAGATTTACACTTTTTACTGTTTGCTTTATTATGTCTGTTGCATTGGCTCAGGCAGCTAACTTTTATTGGATTGGCGGTGCTTCCGGTGCTTGGAATACGCCTGCTAATTGGAGTACAACCAAAGGAGGTGTTGCCGCTACTAGACTGCCAGCTCGTGCCGACGTAGTTTACTTTGATACTACTGCTTCAGGACCTCGCTATGATGTAACAGTAACTGGGCTTGACATAGAAATTGGAACATTGAGGATCCTTCCAGGGATTTCTGTTAAGTTGGTGGGCTTAGCCAATAGCTTTAAAATTTCTTTTGCAAACAACCCCATTCTCAATGTGTTTTACCTAGCTGGTAATTTTGATGATGGAGGTAATACGCTTATTCTCAATGGTACTGTTATTGTAAATCCTAGCCCTATTGCAAAAGCAAGGTTATCTGCCGCTGCCGTTGCAAGAGGTGGCACAGAATTAACGTTGAATAATGTGGACTCTTTGGAAATAGGTCAAGTGCTTCAAGGAAGAAATATTTTATCCGGTACTGAAATAACGGCTATCGATCCTATAAATAAAAAAATAACCCTTTCTTTACCCGTTACCAACACAGTGGGCGTTGACTCTTTAATCAACATTTATACCTCTGGTGTTCATACGGGAACCGGTAAATTAGTTTTTAAAGGTATTTCACCAACGGCTACCTCTTACAGAGTGGACGCAAGTGCCAACTGGCCTATGCAATTAGGCAATGTTCAATTTGGTACAGATACAGCAGTAGGTAATTTTACCATTAGGGGTACCGTTAGAATTGCAGGTTCTATTGATATTAAATCTGGAACTAACATTTACTCATCCGGTGCTTCATTTTTGCTAAAAGACTCAACTGCTAAAGTAAACGTTGAAAATAATGCCCTATTATCGGTGAACAATAGAAGAAATGGATTGGCTACAGCTTTTAATGCAGCACAATCAAACCAAGCGTTGTTTATATACAAAGCCAACGCCGATTTGAGAAAATTGGTAACACTTGGTGTTCAATCTACTGTTATTGATTCTGCTGTTGGTACTCAATCTATGTTTATTGCACCTTTGAATTATGGTAATTTAACCATTTATGGCGAAACAGGTACACAATCTACTCCGGTACTATCTAACGGTACGGCAAATGGTAGTGTTAATGTTAATGGAACGCTTACTTTAGTAAATACCAATATGGTTGTAAGTCAAACCGATACATTAACCATTCTTTCTGGTAATGCCATTAAAATTTTAAAAAGCGGCACTTATGTAGTATGTGGTACCACTTCTAACAACTCTCGTTTTGGACATTTAAGAGTAAAAAATATTACAGGTCAATACACATTCCCAATTGGTAGTGCTACCGGTTATGCGCCTATTACTTTGAATGTAAATGGAGGTGCTAACGATATCCAAGTAGCTACTAGCACAGGTACCACTTTATCTGGTATGGGTATTGGTTTGCGTTTAAATGCAGCAGATTCTGCTAAAGTATTGAACCAATTTTGGCGTGTTTACAATCATTCATTTACCGGTAGTTATACTGCTGCTGTTAATTGGACTGCTCCAAGTATTGAACCAAGCGCCTTCCAAGCATTAACACAAATTGGCGTAGCTAAAAATGTAAACAATGTATGGGGTATTGCCACCGGTACCGGTGATAATACTGCTAATACTGCTTCTTCCGATGCTATTGCAGACACTATGGTATTCTTAGGTGTAAGCGAACTTGGTGTTACTTTACCGGTAGTAGTAAGTAATGTTGGTGTATCGGCTGTTAATCAATTGCCGGTAGTTAAATGGACAGCTACTAACGAAGTGGGTGTAGCTGCTTATGTAGTAGAAAAAGCAACAGGTAGCAGCAGTTCATTTGTAGCTATTGCACAATTGAGTGCGGCTAATGCAACGAATTACCAATTTGTAGATGCTGCCAATACTGCTAATAGTGCTTATTACCGTATCAAGATAGTAGGCGTTGATGGTTCTCAAGCTTATTCTGCTGTTGTAGCTTTTGCTGCTGCTAATGCAAGAGTAAGTGTTCAAGTATATCCTACAACCATTACCAATCGTGTTGTGAATATTGCTTTGCGCAATTTTGCAGTAAATGGTGGTGTATCTGTTCGTGTAATTGATGCTGCAAATGGCAAAGTACATGCGGTACGTACTATTGACAATGTGAGTGCTGCTCACAATTACCAATTGCAATTGCCTTCAACATTACACAAAGGCAGCTATGTAATTGAAGTGGCTAGTGGTGCTCAGAAAATCAGCAAAGTGGTAATGGTAAATTAAGGTGCTTACCTATCTATAATACAAAACATGTGTAGGCGATATTCACTTAACACAATTGTTTTGATATAAGCTAAAAGGGGCAATTATATCAATGTGTATAATTGCCCCTTTTTTTGGACATATCTATGCAACGCAATTTAAAAGTGCAGATACTCTCTGTTCAATATGCATTGTTACGGGTTAGTACTTATGATATCTAGCAAAAGGAATTAGGTATTGGAATGATAGATTGTTGTTTAATGGATGACTTTATCTGTTTGCATAGATTCTCTTCTTGGTATTGTTCTTGGTCTATAAATAGTACGCAGACAATTGGAAAAAGTTGTTCTATTTGATGAATAACAAATATTTAAATAATCAACCAATACAAAATACGCTTTTCTTAATTGCGGAAAATAGAAAACCAAAAGCAATTATACATTTATCAATTACGGAAAACGCAAAACCAAAAGAAATTGTGCTATCGGCAGATGTAGAAAGTACAAAACCAAAAGAAATTGTGCTATCGGCAGATGTAGAAAGTATAAAAACAAAAAAAATTGTGCTTTCGGCAGATGTGGAAAGTACAAAAACAAAAGAAATTGTACTATCGGCAGATGTGGAAAGTACAAAAACAAAAGAAATTGTGCTATCGGCAGTTGCAAAAAGTACAAAACCAAAAATAATTGTGCTTTCGGCAGTTGCAGAATGCACAAAATAAAAAGTGATGATATTGTACTAACCAAACCACCGGTATATAACTATGAAGTTCCTCTTGTATGAAGCTACTATAGTAGTAGCTTCATAGAGGTATCTATTGTTGAATGGTGCCAACGCCACTAAAGCTAGCTAGTAGTACCAGCCCTTGGCTCATCATCCTCAAAATCGGCTACCGTGTAGCCGTACCTTCTGTTTGTACAATACAAAATAGAAAGAGGGATCGCTTTTGGTAGCTTGTCCTTTTGTAGCACTAAAATGGAGCGGCTTGTAAGTAATAATGAGCGTTTGGACAAGTGTTTACAACATACGGACAATTGCAGATTTTAAGAAACACAGATATTCACGCAACAAACAATAGGTTCGTTAGCCATTGGGATAAACCCCAATGTCAATACCTCTCAAAAACGATTTTGAAATGATTGCTGCATATACACAACGGCTAAATGCTGTTTATGGTAAAATAGTATTGGTTTTGCTTGTTGCACAAATAGCGGTTGCTGCTAAGGCGCAAACCACTGTTACTTGGAAAGATTTGGATAGTGCTGCGGCATCCAACATGCAAGCGGTAACGTATAAAACGGTTAACGATAGTGCTATCAAGTTCTACTATTCTTTACCACAAAAAGCAAGTCTTGCACATAAATTTCCCACCATTGTGTTTATTCACGGCGGAGCATGGAGGGGAGGCAATGCAAAATCCTTTTTTGCCTATGTGGCCTATTTTGCTATGCGTGGCATGGTGGGTATTAGCATAGATTACCGATTGCTGAAACTGCCAACCGACGATATTAACAACTGTATTGCAGATTGTAAATCGGCCATACGATACATCAAACAACATGCTAGTCAGCTATGCGTAGATACCAATAGGTTAGTGATTTGTGGCGAATCTGCCGGCGGACACTTAGCGGCGTGTATGCAGTTACTCGATGGATACAATGATCCAAACGAAGATAGTACCCTCTCCACCAAACCCACAGCCCTCGTACTGTTAAATCCGGTGGTGAATGTAACTACAGCTACCTTTCTGAAATTTGTAGATGCATCTATTTTGTTTGCCCCCAAGTCAATTACCGATTCGGTGGTTTTACACAACCAATGCTTTGAAAAAGCGAAAGCCATATCGCCTCTTTTTGTAATCAAATCGGCCTTGCCACCCACTTTGCTTATAAACGGCATGAACGACAAAATTACGCCTCCGGCATATGCAGAAGCCTTTGCCCAAAAAGCCAATCAATACAAAAGCAACTGCCAATTGGTGCTACTGCCCAATACAGGGCATGCATTTGCAGTGCCACGCTACAAAGCCACCGAGGCCGAAACCTTGCAAACAGTAGCTACTATTAGTGACTTCCTAACATCTTTTAAATACCTTAAACACAAAGTTCAATTGATTAACAGCAACGATCCCAATTGGATTACAAAAAAATAATCAATTCACCATTTGCTTGTCCATTATGAAAAAATGTTTACTCGCTTATCCTCATCGTTTTGTTTTTATTTACGTGTTGGGTGTTGTTTGTTATTTGTCTGCACAGGCACAAACCGTTCGTTTACCGGCGCCCCCACAAAATGCCGGATTGCCTTATACCCAATCGGCTCGTTCTAGTGCTTTAGCTGCTTTAAAAAATACCACCGCATTATTTGTGGGTAGTCGCTATGCTTATGTAGATGGCTACAAACTACGCTTGGATACCAAAGACATTCTTTGTGCCGAAGCGCATCTATTTCAAAACAAAGTATTTGTGCCCGAAGCATTTGCGGCTATTGTAGCGCAAAAAACGTTTCATCCCAAACCCATTCCAAAAGGGCTCGAAATATTAGCTCCTCGTTGGGTGTACGAGGTGGAAAGGAAGCCTTATCAGTTACCACCTTCGGTGGAAATTAAGCGCATAAATGGTGCTGTGTACTTTTCTGTTACCGATTTGGCCAAGGCATTGGGCAAACAAATGTTGCTCACCAAACGCGGATTGTTGCTCATCAGTAACCAACCAATTGCTTACCGAGATACCAATGCGGTATTGTCCGATTGTATTGTGAGTATTTTCGATACCCCGCAGAAATTCATGGACCCGGATATTGCTACCAAATACATTCCAACATTGAAAGCACAAGGCAAGTGGACGGAACACGCACGTGCCAAACCCGAAGACGTAGCATTATTGGAAAAAGGAAAAGAAACAGTTTGGCCCACAACGCCCACTTCAGCTTACGATTTTACAGGCTTTAATAAAACACTTTTGGGTAGCAAAGTACCTGCTCCGGGTGTTTATCCTCGGTTGTTGTTTTCGCCTCAGGACATACCCATGTTGCAACAACACATTGCTGCCAACAAGTCGGCTCAAAAAGCCATGGCCGAAATAGAAATTTTATTTACCAAAACTTGGTGGGATGCCGCCACTGCCGATGGCCAATTATTCAACCAATTAGCCACAGGTAATTTTGATAAAAATGGCGATGGTCAATTGGGTAGCACGTACCATGTGGCCGGATTAACCAAAGATTTTAAACCCGGTATTGCCCAATCGCACATCAACTACATTACCAATTGCCTTACTACAATGGCATTGTATTGTATGCTCACCAATAATGATGTTTTAGGGAAAAAAGTAGCCGATGCCCTGTCAAACTACTACGAATTGGTAGAAAAAAAGGTAGAGCAACACGTTCGTACTGCGGATAGCGAATTTGGCGTACATCCTGATGATGCCAACAATTCGGAAACCAATTGGCGAGGTATGCACGGCATGTTACCGCATATGGACATAGCTTTGTCGTTAGATTATGCCGGTAAATACATGACCGCACAACAGCGAAAGTTTATGCAAAACCTGATAGCCAAAGCCACTTATGGACGCTGTGCAGAAGGCGGCGATGGCCCTAGAAGGGGCTTTAGGGATGTAAACCATGTAACGTGGCACTTAACACACCATATTTCATTAGCAGCTATTGAAGGTTTGGATGGCTTTGATGCCGAAGGTTACGCAAGTGGTTGCGAACTTACCCGTGATTTTTTGGAATGGGGTATCGACGATAAGGGACAAATGTTTGAAAGCAATGGCAAAAGTGGGGGAGGTTTTCAATTCCAGTTTTTGGCCATGGTGGTTCAAGCACGCCGAGGCGATAATTTGTTTGGACATCCGCATTTTCGGAAATTATTAACGGCGCAAGTGTATACTACTTCGCCCAATCGGCAAGAAACATTGAGCAGCGGTACTTGGGGTGGCAGTGCTTTTTCGCCACAAAGCGTAATGGATATAAAATCTTTTTTCCCGAAGGATAGAGCCGCCGATTACTTGCTACAAAACGCTTACGCCAATGTAAACTGCGCGCAAATAGATATAGATGCTTACAAGGCACAATTACTAAAAAAACACCATGGTGTGCGTTTGCCAGGTACCAGTTATCCGGGTTTTGTGTTTGCCTTTCCGTATGTAACCGATTGGCAACCAACCACGCGTGAGGATTTACAATTGCCACCTATTTGGAATACCGAAACTCAGGGCATTCTTTCCGCTGCATCCGATGCCTCTGACAAAGCTACTTGGCTGTGTTTTCATACCCGTAACAACCATTATATTGGTTCGGGGCATCACCATGCCGATATTGGCATGTTTTATTTCTCGGGTTTGGGCGTCAATTGGATCACGGAGTCGCCTTCGCCAAAAGCGTATTCGGGTCGTTACCACAACCAAATTCTCATCGATGGCAAAGCCGAAGCCGAAGGCCCACCTGCAGCAGGTCACTATATTGGTGCCAATTTAAATGCCAATGGCGCTTTCGCAAGCGAGGATTTGACCTATGCCTACACTTATCAATGGTGCACACAAGTCATGAAATGGGGTGAAGGATTCAGTAAAATAGATTCTTCGGTGGCTACCCAAGGTTGGGAACTAGAAACCCGTCCTGATAATTTCAAATATTTTGTTGGCACCGGTCAATACAAAATGCGGTATTGGTGGCCTTCGTACAATTTTTCCAACTTTATGCCCAACTTACGGGCTTTGTGGAATCCGGTAAAATATGTTTACCGTACTGCCGGAATGATTAAAGGTAAACACAGCTATTCGGTGATTGTAGACGACGCTCAAAAAGACGATTCAGCACACACCTATCAATGGACGGTAATGACGGCTAAAGGGGTGTGGAAAGCGGCCTACGATGCTACTCCCAACAATGCAGTGGTGTTGGCTTACAACGAAAAATTAGCCAAAGATTGGGCTAAAGGAACCGATGTAGCACCACTTATTCCCAAAAATGGCGATCCTATGTTGTTGGTATACAGTCTTTTACCCCAAAACGAAGCAGATAGTGTTAAAGTGGAATGTGTAAAGGAGTCCAATAAAGGCAATGGCATTCAATTCACCAATTTTGAGGCAAGTATTGGCTCGTATAATCGGTTGGTAATTGGTCGAAAAGCGGTAACTGCCAATTACAAAGTATTGCTTATTCCATTTACCTACGGCGAAGCATTGCCCATCATCAGTTATGCTAATAATCGTGCGGTAGTATCTTGGGCAGACGGACAAACAGATACACTTATTTTTAAATTGTTGAACAATAGACATACCGTATCGGTACAAAGAGGAACTAGTTCCATTATTGATAGTAAATAATCATTGTTGTTATGAAGAAAAAAAATACAAATCGTTTGTTTAAAGGCTTTTTTCAACCTCTTTCGTTACAAATTTTGGCTTGTTGCACGCCCATATGCATGCAGGCACAAGTGGTGCATCCGTTGTTAAAACCGTATCAAAACGATACCCTTTTACGTACCGATGCTAGATTGTTGGAAATGCCCACACAAAAATTATTAGCTGCCGATGTGCTGGATAATAAAATAAAATGGCAAAATCCTTACGCAACGGTGCAGAATAACCAAAATGCAGGTTTCGATGCCACCAAAGTAGGTGTTGTGGCACCAAAGGGCGTTTTTCCAAGAATATTTACGTCTCCAAGTGAGTTTGCAGGCATTCAGCAACGACTTGCTACCACAAAAATTGGAGAGCAATTATTAGCTGTAGCCAAAAGAGATCTTGATAAATTACGTAGTGGTAACGACGCTTTGGGTAAGTTGTACAAACAATTAATGCAAACCGATACAATTCAGTTGCCTCATGCATATAAATTTGGCGAATTGTCGAATTTGCTTTCTGTTCAAGGGCTTTTAGCGCAGTTGAACAATGATAAAACCTTACTAGAAGAAACGGGAATGGTAGCGGGCAATTTTTTACAAGTATGGATGCGGAGCATTCAAGCTAGCCCTCAAGTACAAGGTCGTGAGCAAATGGTAAAAGAAGCCATTTACAACGGTGGTAAAATGGCCAAGTTGTTCGATTTTACGGCAAATGGCATGAGCAAAGCTCATAAAAAAGCGTTCATGGATTTTCTAGTAAAAGAAACAAGCGGTAAATATGGCGATGGCATGCAATTACCCAATCATTGGCGTCGGTGGAACCATTTGGCGTCGTCCTTAGCCTATCCATTGTCTATGTTAGTAGCTGAAAATGAAAAAGGTTACGATAAACGCATTTACCAACGCGGATTGGAATTGCTGCAAGATTATTTGACCTACACCTACTCGCCTGAAGGCATGAGCAACGAAGGCATTACTTATACGTTTGGCCCTTTTGCCGACGATTTATTACTCATGGCAGCGGCAGCTCGCCGAAGCCGTCCCGATTTTTGGGCTAATCCGCACTTTAGAAAAATACCGGATTGGTTAATATATAGTTTATCGCCCAATCCAAGTGCTTTGTGGACTTCCCACGGCGATACGGGCAGCGCCTCCGATGTGCCTTGGTTGATGATGATGTTGATGAAATATTTTTATCCAACCGACGAAAAAATCGATTATGTTTTTGCGAATGCCCTACCCAAAACCATTGAAAAATTACCCGACGTAAGTGCCTTTGTATTTGCTATCGATCCTGCCAAAACCAAAGAGGCTTATGCCGGTATACCTCCTGTTAATTTGCCACTTACGTTTTTTTCAGCTTCACGAGGTTCCTTTATAGCCCGTAATCAATGGAACAAGCAAGCAGTGCAGTTTCAATTGGATGCTCGTCAGGATATGCTGTTTCAATCGCACGACCACTCCGATAGAGGCAATTTTGAATTGGCAGCACATGGTCGTTTGTGGGTGGTAGATGGCTGGCGTAGTACCGAAAGTAAATATCACTCAGTAGTAACAATTGATGGTAGAGGACAAGGATATTTTGCTACACCCGCGGCTTGGTTACATTATGTAGACAATACCAAAGCAACGTTTGGTGTAATTGATCAAAAATATGCATACGATTGGATGTGGCTAAAATCGCCGGTGGCAGATATATTATCGGGCAAAACAGTAGCGCCGCAGTGGCAAAATGGAGTATATGCAGATGCCGCCAAAATGTTAAAAAAATACTATCCAAATGCCAAGCCCGAACGTGATCCGTTAAAAAAAGTGGCTGATTATTTTTCCGGTAATTTAGCGGTTAACCCACTCATTTGGAACGAAGATACCTGGCCAATGCGTTTACCCAATTATCAAGTAGCACACGCTTTTAGAACAGCTGGTTTGGTAAAAGGCAAACACGATTATGTGTTAATTGTTGATGATATTCAAAAAGATAGTCAAGAACGTTTATACGAATGGCTAATGCCTATGCCTTTGGATGTGGAAGTAGTTTCAATTAAACAATTGGTGGATGTAAAGCAAGAATCTGGTGCGCTCAACATAGGCTTTAATACCCTCACAAACAGAGGAGTGCAGGGAGAATACGATATTTTGTTGGGCGATAAACGCATGAAGCGAAATATGCAAGAGGTAGACAATGTGGCTGGCGAAACCATGTCGGCAGGGCGTTTTATACCCCAAAAAGGCGATCCGCAATTGTTGGTTCGTGTTTTGGAACGTACACCCGCACCGCGACCCAATTTGGAGCCGAATCCTCGTTTGGAAGTGATCGAAAAACTAAAAACAGAAGATATGCACCAATTCTATTTACGCACTATGGATATTGGTAAACGTTTGGTCATTCCTTCCCGTTCCAATAATCCCAATTTTAAAGTATTGCTGTTCCCGCATTTAAGCGGCGAAGAATTGCCCAAAACAGAATGGAATGCAGATCGCACTGTTTTGAAAGTGGTATTTAAAGACCAATCCGATACCTTCTATTTTACCAAAACCCCACAAGGACGCACCAAAGTAAAATTGGTACGCAATGGCGAGGAGATATTCAACTATTAACATTGGAGGCTGCCACATGAAAAAAGTTGGTTTTTGTATTGCGTTACTCATAGGCTGTATATCAATGGCATATAGTCAAATACCCTATTTACAAAAAAATCAGTATGGTGCCACACAATTAATGGTGCATGGCAAACCCTTTTTGTTAATTGCCGGCGAAGCCTACAATTCGTCGGCATCAAGCATTCGGTATATGCAGGAGTTGCTGCCTTCGCTTCTGCAAAGTGGCATTAATACAGTGTTGCTGCCCGTTGCTTGGGAACAAATTGAACACAAACAAGGTGTTTTCGATTTTAATCATGTTACCAATCTGATCAAGTTGGCACGTCAACACCAACTTAAACTAGGGATTCTTTGGTTTGGCAGTTGGAAAAATGGCACATCGCCCTATGCACCACTTTGGTTGTTGGAAGATGTAGACAAGTATCAACGCGTAAAAAATGCGGCCAACGAAAATACCATGACTTTATCACCTTTTTGCGAAGCTACCAAACAGGCTGATAAACGTGCTTTTTCACAATTGGTAAAGCATATTGCAACAATTGATGCCAAAGAAAATACCGTTATTACCATACAGGTAGAAAACGAAGTAGGTGTTTTTGGTCAATCGAAAGACCTGTGTTCGGCCAGTTTAGCGGCTTACAACAAACCCGTTCCTGAAAGGTTGATGGCCTATATGCAAAAGAATAAAGCACAGTTGGAAACAGAATTACATACTGCATGGCAAAAAAATGGCTATAAAAATAGCGGCACTTGGACCGAAGTGTTTGGGAAAAATGAAACCACCGACCTCTTTTTTATGGCATGGCATTACGCTAGTTACCTGAACGAAATTGCTGCCGAAGGTAAAAAGCAGTATGCGCTGCCAATGTTTGTAAACTGTTGGATGCCGGCAACCCCATTGCCAAATCCAAGACCCAATTACACCCAACCGGGTACTTTTCCTAGTGGAGGGCCTGTGATTATGGTTATGGACATTTGGAAAGCCGCAGCTCCGGCAATTGATATTGTTACCCCTGATATTTATGGAGCCGATTTCGATTTGCAATCCGCTTTTTTTCATCGTCAGGACAATCCACTTTTTATACCCGAAACCAATCCCGTTCCCGGCAGGGCTACTTATACTTTTGGCAAACACAATGCTATTTGCTTTTCGCCATTTGGTATTGATGATAAACATACTTTGATGAAGGAGGAATATTCCTTTTTACAACAGTTAATGCCTTTAATTACCCAATACCAAGGCTCAACCAATTTGGCAGGTTTTTACAAACACAACAACGATAGCTTGTTGTACGAAACAAAACTAAATGAGGATGTATTGATTAAAATATACGCCAAAAGGCCCTACTTCCGATACAATGAATTGATTGATACTACTAACAGCCATGTTGCTTATGGTTTGTTCGTAAAAGTGAATGATAACGATTTTTTTGTTGCAGGAAAAAATATTTGGGTAGCTGCATCGTCATTAAATACCCAAAAAACGGTGTGGTTAAAAAATGCATGGCAAGGGATGTTCAAAAACGGTGTATGGATGCCTAATGCTTTGCACAACGGCGATGAAGCAGGCTTTTTATGGAGTAAAAAAACGCCTGTTTATCGTATCAAACCCCAGCCAACCATACAGCCATGTGACAATACCGAACCAGCTATTTTTAAATTTAAAGCCTTATTGTATTCAAAATAATTTGAATGATGCGAAAAATTATAGGTTTCTTGATGTTAGTGGCCATGATTTGTACAAATGCCAAAGCCCAAAAAGTACAATATGTGTCTTCATTTGATAATGCACACCACCCGCAAATTGCTTATTGGTTTTTTAATAAAGACATGCTGCAAGAACAAGTTTGGAAAGCCAAAATTGATTCGCTAGCCGCAAATAGCAAATACACACTTATTTTCCTTACTGCACGCAACGGTGTAGATTTTTTTGATCCCGAAAAAATGTCTCCCATTTTTAATAGCTTGGTAGCTTACGCGCACCAAAGGGGATTACAAATTGGGCTGCAACTGTGGGGTACGCCCAAAAATACTACCGAGGCCAACTGCGAAAGAACGGTGGTAGAAAATGAGGCAGTTTTGGATGCAAACGGACAATGCACTATTTACAGCAAAGCCAAACACGTGCGCGCGCAAAGTGGTAAACCTTTTAAATCGACTTTGTTAAAAGCGTATATGTTTAAAAAAATGGGCAACGGATGGTACCAACCTGAATCGTTGACCGATATTACATCACTTTGTACAGTAGCAAACGCTACTGATTCGTCTGTTACCTTGCATATTCGGCAAGAAGCCGCCAAACAAGGGTACACCGTTTATGCACTTACACAACATTATTATAAAGTATCTTCCAATCACTCCCAAGAAGCGATAGACAAATTTGTACAGGTAATGAAAGCATATCAAAACATTCCTTTCGACGGCATAGGATTGGACGAATACACCAATTTGAAATTATTTGCTATTTGGGAACTAAAAAAAGCCAAGGAAACCTTACAAGAACGGTTGTATTCGTTAGATATGGCCAAAAAATACCAACAATTGTACCATTGCGATATTGAAAAGGCCCTATTCGATATGCGTTATGCACCCATTAATCAGCCGGCCATCAAAACGAGGGCTATTAATACCTATATGGATGTGATGCGCAAAGGTACTTTGCAAGTGGAAGCCGCAGTATACGACAATGCCAAGCGCATTTTTGGAGCGAAAACCTTTGTGGGCTTACACGATAGCCACCACAACCATTTGGACGGCGATGAAGTGTGGCAAACCGGTATCAATTGGTGGAATGTGAAAAGAGATTATGGCCACACCGATGAAGAAACACCAACGCCCACACAAATGGGTATTGCCTATGGTTATCCTAAAAACATGTTGTACAACATGTATTACGAGAAAAGAATTGACAAAATAGAAGAAAAAGCCTATACTGATTTACTATACAACATTCGAACCCATTACCATGCAATCAACGATGTGCAAAATTGGGGCGTCAGTGTGGAACAGCCTTATGCTTTAAACAAAATTAATCGTGTAGAAAACTGCGCGCGTTTGCTTAACCATTTCAATCCTGCTTTGCCCGAAATAAAATTGTTGGTGGTTTTTGGAAGAGAGGCTTTGCAGAATTGGTATCCCGATTCTAGTCAAAAAGGAATTTGCGACGTAAACAATCAATTGAAAATAGAGGAAAAATCGGTGCAAATTTGGAAAGCCGGTTATTTAAATGCATTGGTTCCGACCGATGTAATCGACGACAACCGTCTTGTAGTTGATGCCAAAGGAAAAGCTGTTTATAATGGTCATGTTTTTGATGCAATCGTGTTTTTATACCCGGAATATGCCAAAGAAAAAACCTTGCAATTTTTGGAAAAATATGTAGCGAAAGGTGGAAAATTAATGGTTGAAGGAAAAGCTACAAGCCATTTTTTAGGTCAAAATATTGCCGAAAGATGGAATAAAATAAGCAGTAAAGCTGTAACTACCTCCTTTGATATTGCCGCATTACCCTTATTGGGCATTGAAAAAAACAATTGGGGTCATAGTTGTAAAATGTTAGACGGCAGTTGGCTGTTTGCGCATTATGAAAATTTTGTACAGCAGCGGTTGACTACTTTTTCCAAAACCATAGATGGCACCACATTTGGTGGCCGATATATTGGTTATGCTGCTTTGAAAGCACCAAATGGACAGTTGACGCGCTTTGTTGCTACGAGTTTGCAAGAACTTTCTATTAACCAAAAAATAGTATTGCAACTTAGCCAACCTGCCGATGTGCTAATAGAAAAAAAAGGCTCTATTTATCAAATCATAATAGCAGGCACAGAAGAAGTTAAGCTATTAATAAATACATTAAATGCCCAATAAGGGTTTGTTTTAAAAATGAAGAAAGTATTGCTTGTTACATGTTGCCTAATGGGAGTGCTGTGTTCTAAACCACAATTGGTAGAAGCGCAGCAAAACAAGTTGGTTCAAGCATCCAAATCGTCTAGTATCAATTGGCCTGCATTTTTGGCTCAGCACGATTTGAGGTGGAATAAAATGCCCACCAATTATTACGAAGGCCCCTTTGCCGGTAATGGCTTATTAGGAACCGTTTTTTTTAAAGACACGCTTTTACCGAATACTATCGGGTTCGAAATTGGGCGCACCGATGTATACGATCACCGTACTGCGGAACAAATAAAAGGCAAATATCCTTGGCCAAAAGTACGCTTGCCTATTGGCAAGTTGCTGTTGCAGACTGCCGGAACAATTACCGGTGTTAATTTTAGAACCAATTTGTGGGATGCAGAAATAACCGGTACTATTACCACAGATAAAGGAAGTATATCGTTGATGTGCTATGTTCCTTCCGGCGAAAAAGTAATTGTTGTTAACCTAAATGGTACCGCCGGCGAACAATCTGTCAACGTTTCTTTTCGACCCGAGCAAGGCAATAATGCTCGGGCGCCACGCAGGCCAATGTCTGGAAAAGTATATGAGCCCAATCCGCCTTTCGTATTAGCAGATACACTGCATATACAAACCATTACACAACCTTTGCTTAATGGCGATGATTATGCTACCGCTTGGAATAAGCAATTGAGTGCTAACGGTTCCACCTCGGTTTATATAACGGTGGCCAATAAATGGGCGGAAGGATTGAAACCAAGTAGTGGAAGTTGTGCCTTGGCTGTAGCGCAATTATTGGCAGCAAGAAATAAGAGCGAACAGCAAATGTTGCAACAGCACCGTCAGTGGTGGCACCAATATTATCCGGCAAGTTTTGTTAGCATACCTGATGCAAGAATAGAAGGATTTTATTGGCTACAACAATATCGCTTAGCTAGCGCCGGACGGCCCGATAAGCCCCCCATCGATTTAATGGGACCTTGGTACAAACCCTCGGTTTGGTTAGCTATGTGGGCAAATTTGAACATACAACTTACCTATTATACCACCGGTATTACCAATCATTTGGATATGGAAGAGCCCTATTTTAAAATGATTGAAAAATACCAAGATCAATTGATCAATAATGTACCTCCCAACTTTAGAAACGACTGTGCGGCGGTGCAAACGGTGGTAATGTTCAACGATTTGTCGGGCAACGTAAGTTTAACCGCAGATAGTGCTAGTAAGCAAAAAATGAGCCTCATTGCTTTACCCTGGATCATGCAGCAATTTTATATTCATTACCGATTAACTATGGATACCGCGCGCTTGCGGTCAACTATTTATCCATTGATGAAGCGGGCGTTCAATGTTTATTTGAGGGTTATGTATAAAGGTGCCGATGGAAAATACCATTTGCCACTTACGTTTTCAGACGAATATGGCGAAGACAAAGATGCCAATATGAACTTGGCATTGGCCAAGTGGGGTTTTAAAACCTTATTATCTTGTGCCGAAAAGTTGCAAATTAAGGATACCCTGATGCCTCATTGGAAAGATGCCCTAGAAAATATGGTTTCTTATGCCACCGATAGTACCGGATTACGCATTGGACGTTATTTGCCTTTTAATAAGCCACATAGGCATTACAGCCATTTGTTTTCTATATTTCCTTTGTACGAAATGAATGTAGATAATGACAAAGAGGCTATTACTGTTATGGAAAAATCCATACAACATTTTACTTCACTTGATGGAGATAATTGCATGTTTAAATTCAATGGAGCAGCTTCTTTGTGGGCGGCAACCGGCAATGGCAATCAAGCACTTTTTTGGTTACAAAGATCTTTGCAAATATTGTCCTATTCGGTACCAACGGTTACGCCCAATGGGTTTTATAGCGAAAATGGATGGCCAACATTTGAGTCACCTATTGCTTCTTGTCGTTCGGTTTTGGACATGCTGTTGCAAAGTTGGGGCAAATACATACGTATATTTCCGGCCATGCCCGATACTTGGAAGGAAGGGGTGTTTAATAATCTCTTAGCCGAAGGAGGCTTTACAGTAGGAGCCGAGCGGAAAAATGGCAAAACAAGTTGGGTATCTGTTACAAGCAATGCTGGTGAACCTTGTATTATTCAGGTGAAAGATTGGGATGGACCTTTGGCTTGCAATATAAAAGGCGTAACCATACAATATTTGGGAAATGGTGCATACAAAATTGATTTGAAGAAAAAGCAGTCGGTTGTAGTGTATCCGTCTGCCACACAACCCAAAATAGATCCACAACCTATACCGCATACCCCCAATAGTTGGAAGGTTTGGGGGCTTAATCAATAATTTAGAATTTAAAATAATAAAAAAACGTATACGATGCTTAAGAAAATGTGTTTTGTTTTATTGGCAAGTTTGCTAATAGTAGGATTTATTAAACCTTCACCACCTACTTTGTATTTAATTGGCGATTCTACCGTAGATGACGGTTCCGGCAGCAAAGGTTTGTGGGGGTGGGGTAAGTTTTTGCCCCAATTTTTTGACACTACCAAAATTACTATTCGCAATTACGCACAAGGAGGTACAAGTACACGTACTTTCCAAACCAACGGTATTTGGGATAAAAAAATCAACAAAAGGGGCATGTGGGATACCGTTTACAGCAAATTGAAAAAAGGAGATTATTTGTTGATTCAATTTGGATTAAACGATCAAGGACCAATTGCTGATTCATCTAGGGCAAGGGGTACGTTACACGGTATAGGACCCGACACAGTGCATATATACAATTATGTAACCAAGAAAAATGAGGTGGTACACAGTTTTGGTTGGTACTTACGGCAGTTTATTCAACAAGCCAAAAGCAAAGGCGTTACCGTCATTGTTTGTTCTACCATTCCAAAAAACAAATGGAAAGATGGCAAGTTGGTTAGGGGAGAATCGGGCTTTGCAGAATGGGCTTTGCAAACGGCTAAAGCTGAAAAAGTAGCGGCTATTGATTTGAACAACCTAGTTGCAGATGTTTATGATGCAGAAGGTGAAAAAGTAGTTACCGAAAAGTACCACATTGCTTCCGATAATACCCACACTACAAAAGACGGTGCCATGCTGAATGCGAGTTTGGTGGCAAAAGCAATCGAACAAATTCAAACTGTATCATTAAAAAAATATCTTTTAAACTAAAAGGGAATGTTGTACGCATACTCGGGTTGATAGTGTGTATTAATTTAATTTATAAAAATTGTGAAAACTACATTCAATATACTTGTTTGCATACTGCTATTTGTTAGTAGCGTTGGTGCAACAAATTATTACATTGCCGCCAATGGCAACGATGCCAATACAGGTACAAGCATTCTTGCGCCATGGAAAACCATCGATAAAGTGAATAGCATGATGTTGCTGATTACCGCAGGCGATTCTATTCTTTTTAGATGCAACGATGTGTTTGTTGGGCAGATGAATCTTACCAAAAGTGGCTCCTTAAATAAAAAAATTGTAGTCTCTAGCTATGGAGTTGGTAATCGGCCAATTATCAATGGCGCAGTAAATGTTACCGGTTGGTCAGTATCGGGTAGTCCCAATGTTTGGATGGCTAATTACACTGGCAATTTGAGTGGATTCCGTTATCTTACAGCTAATGATGTGATACAGCCTATAGGGCGTTATCCCAATACCACTGCGGCAAATGATGGTTTTTTGTACCACGACGAGTCGTGGGATAATTACCAACTGAGGGATGCCGCCAATTTAAGTACAAAAATAAACTGGACAGGGGCTTCGGTGGTTGTATACTCAACGCCTTACAGTATAGATATTTGTTCTATTGCCCGTCACCTTAACGATACCATCACTTTAGCACAGCCTACTTTTTACAATATGTACAGCGGTTATGGCTATTTTATCCAAAATCATTTGTCTACCCTCGATGCACAAGGGGAGTGGTATACCGATACCGTACAGAAAAAAATATACTATTATAGTACACAGCAACCTTCTAACATGCTGATACAGGCATCTGCTTTCAATCATGCCATCAAGTGTAACGATAAAGTAAGCGACGTAGTCATCAACAACTTGTATTTCAAAAATACTGATAGCTCGGCTATTGCTTTTAAAAGTGCCAACCGCATCACCATAAGCAATTGCCAATTTTACAATTGCCTCAATGGAATCAGAGGCGAATTGAGTACAGAAATTGGGGTGAAAAACTGCTTTTTCAATTACCTGCACAACAATGCTATTTGGATGGCCAACTTAAACAGTAATATTACCGTCACCAACAATGTTATTACCAATCACGCATTAATACCGGGTTTGGGAGCCGGTGGCGGATCGGGCAACAACAATGCTATTTCAGTTTTGGGCACCAATTCAATTATTGCTAACAATACCATCAACAAATGTGGTTATATCGGAATACGCGTGGAAGGGTATAACGGACTGATAGCCGAAAACCGAATAAACGAATTTAATGTGCGTCAGTTTGATGGTGCTGCAATATATAGTTTTGGCACAACTTCTAGTGTAGCAGGACAGGGTAGGCTGTATGGTGAAAATAAAATAGAAAAAAATAACATTAGCAATGGTGTTGGCTATCGAAAAGGAACAAGTTCAGGCGATGGTATGAACCGACAGCCGGGCATTTATATGGATTTTTATACCACGGGTAATGCTATTTCAAAAAATATTCTATACAATACCAATGGCATTTTGCTCAATAATGGTTCCAACAACCATCGGGTAATGGGTAACACGCTTTACAACGCCGATTCATTTAACCTTGCACATCCCGATATTGCGTGTATACACATCAACGAAGGTTCCTCAAATCATACTGTTGTGAGTAATAACTTATATAACATTTCACAAAAAATCAATCTAGATCCATATAGTGTTATTGTGCTCGACAGACGAACGGGGCAAGGTCTTGACTCCCTGCTGCCTTTTGAAAATAGAAACCACAAAGTAGCCAAAAACCTATTTTTTTCTGCACAAAATATCAGGCACCTGCCTATAACGGCTAACTACGGATACATGAAATATCCTAGGTTATTTGCAACGTTGGATTCCAATTATTATTGGCAACCATTTGCTTTGGATAGTTTTGTTGCCTCAGTAGTGGATAGTGGTTATACCAAAATCAAGGAAACGTCTTTTGGGGCTTATCAATGGCAGAAAAAAGTGGAACCCAATGCGCAATTTAAAGTGGCAGACTCCGCTTTCCCATTTAGTTATGGATCGGTAGTACGCAATATTTTTACTACCAACACAACTTTTAATACCAATTTATCAGGGTGGTCTTCTGATGGAGAAAATGCATCTAATCCGGTTACTTGGGCTGCTTCGGGTGGCTTAGATGCAGGTTGTGTGCAGCTAAGTTTGGCCAATGCATCTACCAACGGAAATTTGTTGTCTAGCGCAAGATTGTCTAGAACCATTGGTGCCGTAGCTGCGGGCGACGTATTTAGGCTTAAGTTTTCCATGATTGCCAACAGCAATACGGGCGAAATAAATATTTACACCATAGGTGCTAACAGCACTACCAAAACCTATACCACTAGTACCGTCCGAAAAAATTACGAAATACCTATTTGTTTTAGCAACGCGGCTAATACCAATACACTTTTTTTTAGTATTCATACCAAAGGGTTGAAAGTATTCCTAGACAATATTGTACTAGAAAAGGTGACTGTAAACCAAACGAGTCCAGATAGCGTTGTGCATTTTTTTGTTAACGAAAGCAGCCAAGTAAAGTCGTATAACCTTGGTAAAGGCATTTACAAAGATTTTTTTGGTGCAACCTATGCCGATACGGTTCAGGTAGCACCTTACGCATCCACAATATTGCTGAAAACCGCTGCCATTCCACTGCCGTTTCATCTAATAGATTTTCGGCTGCATACTCAAAACGACATACGCACCATTAATTGGATTACTGCTAGTGAGTTGAATATAGCTAGTTATTGGTTAGAAACTAGTGTAGATGGTACTACTTTTCAGTCGATGCAGCGGGTACAGCCACAGTGGAAAAGCTACAATGTGTATCAGCTACGTGAAACTAGTGCCATAAATGTGAAATATTATCGCTTAAAAATACAACATGATGATGGCAACATTACCTATAGTCGAGCTATTCGAGCAGTAGACACAACGCCGAAGCTATCAATGCAGTTGTTGAATTCAAATGGTCAATCAATGCAACCAATCAACCTGCTTATACAAAGCAATCGATCCGTTCGCGGACGCCTAGTAGGTTATGCCATCTCCGGACAGGAATTGTTTAGGCAAACATACCAATTACAAGTGGGTATTAATTATTTGCAAATAGCGCAGTTCCATCGTGCGGCTACTTTCCTAGTGTTGACAACCGAGGATGGGCAAAGTATTGTTAAGAAAAATCTATAATATTTCAATGAATGAAATCAATTTTTATCGCTTTGTTTTCCTGTATTGGCATTGCCCATGCACAAATTAATCTAGAAGCAGCTACCCAACCCACC
>JACCDS010876059.1_pt1 | contig 34533 bp, 36 predicted proteins | sample 7446441 | NCBI WGS metagenome assembly JACCDS01 (sample SAMN15323445, study PRJNA562643) | freshwater metagenome | isolation source: river surface water | place: USA:Blue River Watershed | collected 2017-08-17
ACACGCGAATCGGGTGTGCGTAAATTGGAGCAAGAGATTGGTCGGTTGGTTAGAAAAATTACTAAATCCATTGCTATGGGAGAAGCTTTCCCATCTAAAGTTCAGCCTGCAGACGTAGTACGTTTGTTGGGGCAAGAAATTTTTGACAAAGATACTTACGAAAGCAATGAATATGCTGGAGTGGTGACAGGTTTGGCTTGGACGCCAGTAGGCGGTGATATACTTTTCATTGAAACTTTATTGAATAAAGGGAAAGGCCAATTAACGCTTTCGGGTCAGTTAGGAGATGTAATGAAGGAATCAGCAATGGCTGCATTGAGTTTCTTGAAGGCCCATTCAGATGATTTAGGTATTGATTACCGAGTTTTTGACCAATATAATTTACACATTCACGTTCCAGCAGGAGCGGTACCAAAGGATGGTCCATCAGCTGGAATTACCATGTTGACAGCCATTGCTTCTGCCTTGACTCAGAGAAGAGTTAAATCGAATTTGGCAATGACAGGAGAGATTACTTTGAGAGGTAAAGTGCTGCCAGTTGGGGGTATCAAAGAGAAAATTTTAGCTGCTAAGCGTGCGGGAATTAAGGAGATCATCATGTGTTATAAAAACCGCAAGGATGTAGAGGAAATTGAAGCCAATTATATTTCAGATTTAACTTTTCACTATGTGGAAAATGCAAATGAAGTCTTGAAAATTGCTTTGTTGGAAGAGAAAGTAAGTAATCCGGTCAATTTTGTTTTTCAGGAAGAGAAGGTTAAATAGATGATGGAGGAGCGATAAGAGATAAGATTGTTTTGCAAATCACGCTCAGCTGTGCTGAGTGTGTAATGTCTGGTGAACTTTTAGTTCATACCTATTTACACATATATTAGTCGAAGGTGGTGGTAGAATATACTTGAACTAAAAGTTCAATAATTATTCCACACTCAGCACAGCTGAGCGTGAAATTGGAGAAATTGTATGTATGACCTATGATGTAAGATGTAAGACAGAGCGAAGAAAAAAGGATCATGTTCAAAAGCTGCGATGCCGGGAATAATTTAAGACACTACTCTTTTCTATTTTCTCTCTTCCCGTTTTCTCTCTTCTCTCTTCTTTAAAACCTAACCCCTATTTCCCCGCCAATCCAATCTCCTCAAAACTCGTATAAATCACCTCGCCTTGATCAAGGCAATATTGAATCAATTTAATTACTTCTGCTTGTGCCATTGGGCGAAGGCAATCTACCAGCATTTGAATGCTCAGAGGGCCATTTTTCAAATAGTTTAACAACAAAATCCTTTCTTCTTCATTGCCTTCAGGGAAGGCTTTACCGTTTGATTCTTTTTTCTTTTGAATACAAACATCACAAATCCCACAATTTTGATCCAGATTTTCTCCAAAATAAGCAACTAATTGCCTCGTTCTGCAGAGATTCTTCTGCCGAACAAAATGCTCCACCGCTTCAATCTTCAATTGACTTTTATTCTTTTTGGTCAAATAATTGGACCAATTGATGGGTAAATGTTGGACATTCGCTCGTGGAGTCAAGAAACTCAACTTGGGTAAACCATTTTGTTTGTCATAATCAAGGATTTCAAACTTTTCTAATAATACCAAGGTTTTTTCAAGCTCTTGAATGGGTATTTTTATTTGTTGAGATAGATTGAATTCTGAAATTGATACAAATTCGTTGTACAAATTTCCCCCGTATAACCGTAAAAGCGCTTTCAAAATCGATTCAAATTTTTTGTTACGGATTTGGAAGTCGTACAATTCCGTAGCATTTACATTGATTTTGATTTTGGAGGAATGTTGAGACGCTTCGTTTAATAAAATTAGCCCTTCGCTTTCTAGTACTTTGATTGCATAAAAGGTTTCAGAGCTGGGTAGTTGAAAGCGTTTGACCATTTCTTGCCAATTGAAATCATAGGTAGCAAATTCAGCGCTACCTTCTGCTATTTGCAAGTAATTGCTAATGGCTTGATAGGTTTTTTTCAATACATCTGCTTCTGGATAAGATTTTTCCCATTGCGTTTTTAAGTCAATGAGATCTTTTTCCTCAATCAAAATGGCTGCATAAGCTTTTTTTTCATCTCTTCCAGCGCGACCCGCTTCTTGGTAATAGGCTTCTAAAGAATCAGGTAGGTCCATGTGAACCACCAAACGTACATTCGGTTTATCGATACCCATACCAAAAGCATTGGTTGCCACAATGCATTCGATTTTGCCTTGGATCCAGTCATTTTGCCTTTGACTGCGGGTTTTGGCGTCCAATCCAGCGTGGTAAAAATGTGCATTGATACCATTTCTGCTCAAATGTTCCGCAATTTCTTGGGTTTTTCTTCTGTTTCTAGCGTAAACAATGGAAGATCCAGGAACTCGTTGAAGCATTTGGAGGACTTTCTTGTCTTTGTTTTCTTCCCAAAGAACTGAGTAAGATAAATTAGCGCGACTAAAGCTTTTCTGAAAAATTTGGGGATTTTTTAGTTCTAATTTTTGAACAATATCCAACTTGACTTCTTCGTTTGCGGAGGCCGTTAAAGCGATGCAAGTAACTTGGGGGAAGAGATTTTTAAACGCATTGATTTCCAAATAGGGAGGACGGAAGTCGTAACCCCATTGCGAAATACAATGTGCTTCATCGACAACCAAAAGTCCGATTTTCATCAATTTGGCTCGTTCGATGAACAATTCCGTTTTTAGTCTTTCTGGAGAAACATACAAGAATTTGGTTTTGCCATAAATACAATTGTCCAACAAAATATCTATTTGTTTGGCATGCATTCCAGAATAAATCGCAACCGCTGGAATTCCTCTTTTATTCAATTGATCCACCTGGTCTTGCATCAATGCGATGAGTGGAGAAATAACAATGCAAACACCTTCTTTAGCCATTGCAGGCACTTGGAAGCAGATGGACTTTCCCCCTCCAGTGGGCAAAAGTGCCAAAGTATCTCGATTATCCAATACAGAACGGATGATGTCCTCCTGCAAAGGGCGGAAGGTATCGTATTTCCAATATTGAAGTAAGATTTTTGAAGGATCAAGCATGTGCAAAACTATTCAAAAATCCCTTGATATCCTGAAAAAATACTGATAATTAGATTATAGATTATAGGTAAAAGGTAATAGGTAGGAGCTTTGTCTCTTCTCTTTCTCCTTTCCTACTTATTGTACTATTTAAATAAAAAAAAGTATTATTTTATTTGTGTATTTCCTTTTTCCTTGTATGTTTGTATCGATTCCTTTTCTTAACTCATAAGACCATGCCACATAACCTGACTGCTACAAATGACTTTGATTTTACCTCCCGAGAAATTCAAATTCTTCAATTGTGTAAAGACAATTTCTCATGTAAAGAAATTGCTATTCAGCTTTTTATTGCTGAAACTACCGTTCGTAAACATCGCAGAAATATTTTAACCAAAATTGGTGTTTCTGGGAAAAAAGAATTCCGTAGGTTTCTTAGAGTTTACCCCCCCCTATAAGTAAAATTATTAAACACTTTATTTGTATAATGCAAATTTGTACTACAAAAATACTACATATTGTAGTATTGTGCATGAAATAGTCTGCTAATAACTTTACATCAAGTTTCGAAGCTTTGGTACATCCCGAAAAACCACTAAGCAGTAGGGGAAAAATTAAAAAATATTTATTATGAAAAAGTTTCTTTCTTTAATGGTGCTTGGGTTAATTTCATTTGCAAGTTTTGCATATTGTCAATTAACTGGAACATTTAAATCTTCTCACGGGGAATTATATTCATTTAAAATAACACAAAATGGGCCGGGTACTGATTGTTCTCAAGCCCGTGCTTACTTAGCACAAACTATAAGACAAGCTTGGTAAAAATAAAATTAAGAGGCTGAATCTTTAATTCAGTCTCTTGATTTTTTATGTATGTCATCTAATTATTTATTTAAAATTTAGAATTATAAATATGAAATATACTCATATCGTTTTTTATGTATTTTTTGTCTTAAACTCAACTTTGCTTTATTCTCAAAAGGGTATTAAAGTTACTTACGAAGAAAATGTGGCGAGTTCAATTATTATAAGCCAATTGATAAGTAACACTGATGTCAGTATTTATAGAAAAATCGGAAATAAAGGCTTTGAAGAAAATCCTGGTGAAATGAAAAGAATTTTAATTAATCTAGAAAAAAATTCTATCTATTTAGTGAAAATCTTTAAAGATAATAAAATTTTGTATCCCGCTCAACGAGTAGTTGATAGCAAAAAACAAATCATTTCGGATTCTTTGAATACGATTAAATGGAAAATAGTTTCGAATAATCCAACCACGAAATACCTGGGCAGAAACGTTAAAATGGCGAAATGCCGTTTCCGGGAAAGAAATTATACAGCTTTGTATTGTCCAGACATCCCCATTTCGGATGGACCTTTTAAATTCAACGGATTGCCTGGTTTGATATTGAAAATATCCTCTGATGATAATTTTATATCGTTTGCTGCTACAAAAATTGAATTTGAAAATAATGTCAAAATATCTATTGCATCAAAGTATTTCTCCAATCAAGTACAATTTTGGGACTATGTAAAATTGGCGAAAAAAGGTATGAAGGAGGATTATAAACAGTTTTTGTCCACTTTGCCACCAGATCAAAGGAATACCAAGTTTGAAGTAAAAATTGAACGAATTGAAATGGTGTTTTAATTCGAGATTGTCATTCTACCTACTAATCTTTGATCGCAATGAAATCCTTAAAACCAGTATTTTTTTATAGTCTCATTTTTTTGTCCTATTTATCGAATGCTCAAAATACTATTTCGGTGGAATACAAAGTATGGTCTGAGGAACCATGGACCATTTCTGGTGGTACACCTATTTTTAAATTAATTATCTATCCAAGCTATTCGGTTTATTTTCAATCCGATTTCATCAAAAATAATTCACCTTATTTTACTGATGAAGAGCCTGAAGATAAATTTAAAAAAGCGAATGATTTTCTATACAAGTTTTATCGAGGTCAAAAAATTCTATTTCTTTCGGAAAAAATCAATAAAAACTTTTTTGTTGTTTCCGATTCTTTGCAATTGATGAAATGGAAAATCCAAAAAACAAAACCTATTAGGTACATGGGTTTAGATTGTTACCAAGCCAAAGGATATTTTCGTGGAAGAAATTACACCGCCTACTTCGCTCCTAAAATCAAAAAATCGGATGGCCCTTTTAGGTTTTCAGGTTTACCAGGATTAATCATTAGAATTGCTTCTGATGATCAATTTATAATATGGCAGGCTATCAAAATAAATTACCATGAAAAAGAAATTAGAGGAATTACTGAAAAATTCAAAGAAAAGCCAATTTCATTTCAAGTGTATGCGAAGCTTACTAAATGGAAAGATAGACGCTATATTAAGGAATATAGAGCTAGTCACCCACCTGACCCTGGTGAAACCTATGATATCGAGATTCCATACACGGAAAAAAATCTTCAGCTGTCATTTAGTGAGAATAAATTTATAAATCAAATTATAACAAAATGACCTACCCTATGAAACGCCTAATCCCATTTTTACTTTATTTTTGCCTATTTATCACTCAGAATGTTTCTGCTCAACAAATTATTTCAGTTGATTATAAGGAATGGTCTGAACTGCCAGGGACGATTTCTTCAGGTATTCCAATATTCAAATTGGTTTTGAATCCTAACAATTCCATGTATTTTCAATCAGATTTGATCAAAAGCAAGTCGGGCAGCTTATCAGCTTTGTTTTCAGGGAATGATGTAAACAAGGAAGTTGATTTTACGATTAAAATGTATGCCTCACAGAAAATTCTATCATTGTCTGAAAAAATTAATGGTCAGGTGATTCTCGTTTCGGATTCTTTGGAATTGATGAAATGGAAAATTCAGAAAAGCAAACCTATCCGATATTTGGGACTGGATTGTTACCAAGCCAAAGGTCATTTTCGTGGGAGAAATTATACCGCCTACTTTGCACCCAAAATCAAAAAATCGGAAGGGCCTTTTAAGTTTTCAGGTTTGCCAGGACTGATCATCAAAATTGCCTCAGATGATCAATTTAAAATTTGGCAGGCGATCAAAATCAATTATCAAGAAAAAGAGAAATACTCCATCCCAGAAAAATTCAAAGGCAAAGCCATTTCCTTTGCCGACTATGTTAAAATGAAAAAAAGCGAGGATCAGCAATATATAAAAGAATATAAAGCCAAAAATCCCTCAAACCCTAATTTGACTTATGAAATTAACTTGGTATATGTAGAAAAATCTTTGGAAATTGATTAAGCGCATCATTGCTTCTTTCTTCATTGGCCTTTACTTACTTTGCGCTTGGCAGGGTAGGGCTCAAACGTCTACCTACCATTTTCAAATATTGGATGGTGCCAATGGAAAATTTATCCATCATGCCATCATAACTTATGAAGATTCCTTGGGGAATTTTGTCAAATTTACCAAAATAGATTCCAGCATTTCAAAGGATGTGGTTCCAAATGGGGCGCTTAAACTTTCCATCAATGCCATGGATTATCATACCTATACAGAGACAATCCATTTCCCCACTCGGGAAACCCGCTATTTTTTCATGAAAAAAGATACGGCTTATCAACTCTCAGAGGTGATTGTCCGCCCCAAAAATTATCAATACATGCCTGATACGGTTTCGCTGAAAGTGAAAGATTTACGCTTACCTACCGACAAAAAAATTGAAGATTTACTGCGGCGGTTTCCGGGTGTTCGGGTAGACGAAAATGGGCGTATGAAATATCGGAATAAACCCGTTGAAACGGTGTTGTTGGATGGGGAAAACCTCATGGAATCCAATTATACCTTGGCTACCAAAAATATCAACGTGGATGAAATTGAAGAAATAGAGGCCTATGATCATTTTTCTGAAAATTCAATTGTGGCCGGTTTGGGCTCCTCAGACGCAGTGGCACTTAATTTGAAATTTGCCAAAAATTTTTCTTTTACCCAATCGGGAGAGGCCAATGTGGCAGTGGTGGAGGATCAATTGAATGGATATTCCTTCAAATCCAATTCCATCATCAACACACGCTATGTTAAAACCTTTGCTTTACTTTCCAGCAATAATGTAGGGGATAATCAATCGGCGCTCAATTACAATGATTACCGAGATATGAGTCCCGTCTATGAAAACCTGCCTAGTTTTCCATTGAATTATGGGGGAGGATTCCCTAATGAGGGTAAGTTGAAACTGAATCGAAATAAGCAGTTCAATGCCAATGTGAATAACATCTTCAAAATTCATCGGAAATTGACCTTGAAATACTTTTTTAATTTCCTTCAAGACGATTTTGCCAATCGAAATGCCAATTATTCGGAAATCAAACTTCCGGGTACCAGCTTTTTTACCTCTGATGAATACAGTTTTCAAACTACGCCCAAAAAATGGGGGCATTCGATTAATTTAAAATATCAACCTTCGGCCAATTTGATTGTAGAAGGAAAATATTACTTGAACAGCGGCGACATACAATATGCCACCAATCAGAAAATTAATTCAGCACTAGGCTTTGATTCACAGCAAGCCAGTGCCATCAAAGACTATTATTTGGAATCTGTAAGTACATTAAAAACAGGTGAAAAATCGGCCATTCAAATTGTATCTCAAAACTTATCGAGTCAAAATAGGGTGGATTTACGCATGCAATACTTGAATCCCTTGAACTTGAATCGTAACCAATTGTTGGTTCAAAACTATGTTGAAAATAAATTGAATGCCAAATGGATCAAGGTTTGGATACCCAAGAAAATAATTTCGGAAACTTCTTTTGGCTATTTTGATCTCTCTCAAAATTTGACAAAAGATAGTCGTTCAAGCTCCCTTTTTAAGGAGTTACGCTACGTCGCTCGGCAAGAAATAAATGGGAATATTAATGGTTGGGTGTACAAAGCAAATCTTGAAAATGTGCAGATTCAAGCCAATAATAATCAATTGAAAGGAGATTTTAGACGAATCAATTGGGACTTAAGTGTCAGCGCTAAGTTATTGGATCAAACTTTTGGCATTAATTATTCCAATGGTTTAAATCCAAGCTATCGGAATTATTACATCAAAGACACTCTTTTGCTGGATAGCCGCAATCAGCGCATTGATTCCATTCAAATTGGGTTCCCTGTTTCAGAAAAATGGGAAGTTAATTTGTCCAATAGTGTGATGGATAAATTGCATTACGCTTTAACTTACACGCGAAGTAAATCCGATGGGGATTATTTCAACAATAGCGTCTTATCTAACCTCTTTGCTTTGCAGAAAAATCAATGGATGAATGTGCAATCTTCACAAGAAATGCTTCAATCTGAATTGGCTTATTATGAAAAATCAATGGCTGTGACATTTAAAATGAAAGGGTCTTTTTCTGTTTTTAAATTTGCCAATTTGATCAATGACGGGACGCTTAGAAACAATATTTCAAATACACAATCCCTCACTTTCAGTGCCAAATCTGGGAATTTAAAAGCGTTTAATTTTTATGAAGCTTTCAGTATTGAAAAAAGTCATTTTGAAAATCAGTTTTTCAGTTTTCAAAACGTCTTGTACAAGAACGATATGCAATTGTATTTTAATAAAAATAGGATCAATAGTTTTGTGCAATTAAATTCCTATCAATTTTATGAAAAAGGACCTTTTTTGCATTTTCTTGGCGCTGGAGTAGATTTGAAATCGAAAAATGAGCGAATCACTTATACTTTTCAATTGCATAATTTGTTAGATGTCCGTGAACGGAACTTTTATGTTATCAATGATTATTCAAAGTCGGAGTTTCGAAATTATTTAGTGGGCAGAATGGCGTCGATCGGTTTGCAGTTTAATTTGTAAGATTCCTTTTTACTTGTATGTTTGTATCAATTCCTTTTCCTAACCTTACATAGTATGAAATCAAACCTAACCCTAAGCAATGATATGGAAACTTCTATTCTTGAAAGTCAAATCATTCAATTCGTAAAAATTCCTTGGATATTTCGTCGGCTTATTCCAACCCAACTTGAAGTGGATGGGATTAAATTTCCATTACGCCATACATTAAATACTCATTTGAGTATTAAAACGTATGGCCATTACAGAATACGATTGGTTTGTTTTGGATTTATCAAAACCAAAGCGTTGGTGGTCGCAACAAACAAATCAACAATTTGGATGGATTTCAATATATCCACTCATAATTGGCTACGTTATCTAATTTCAATTCTCGTTCTAGCTTATATAGTGCTGTCAAGACCTCGTTCCAAACAATATCTATTTATCGCTTTGACTTGCTTATCAGTCGGTATCTTATTTGATTTTATCATTCAATTTTTTCGAATTTACGAAGCTGTTCCGCCTTCCGAAAACGCAAACCCGTGATTTTGATCCGTGTAATAGCTTTTTGAGATTTGAATCCTTTTTTATTTTTGATGGTTAGTTTTACTAGAATTCAAAAACCAATCATCTTTTCTGTTTAAAATTTGGTGATTGTGCGCTTAAAAAACTATTTTTATGTTCAATCTCAATTCGTATGCTGACAGAAAACGACAAAATTCAACTCAATCAAAAAGGTATTAGTCAAGCTGAAATTAATCAGCAAGTAGATTTTTTTAGAAAAGGCTTTCCTTGGATGAATCTAGGTAAAGCTGCTACTCCATCGGATGGGGTCTTGCAATTATCTTTGGAAGAAATTGAAAAATACCAGCAAATTTTTGATCAAAAGAAAACAGAACTTTCTATACTCAAAATGGTGCCCGCTTCTGGCGCAGCTACAAGGATGTTCAAATCCTTGTTTGAACATTTGACGGAAGACAAGGAAAATAAGGAATCCAAGGTGTTTTTTGATCGGATTAGCGAGTTCGCTTTTGCACCTGAATTGAAAAAATTATTGCCAGAATGGTCAACAGAAAAGGAGATTTTAGAGAAGTTGTTGCTTTCTTATGGACTAGATTATGGATCCTTGCCTAAAGGGCTTTTGGCTTTTCACTATTACCCAGAAGGGCCACGCACGCCTTTGGAAGAGCATTTGGTGGAAGCGGCAGCTTATGCTTCCAATGGAAAAACAGCTCGATTGCATTTTACCGTTTCACCAGAGCATCGTGGTCGTTTTGAGGAGTTAGTTAATAGAGTGGTGCCTGCGATGGAAACTCAGTTTGGTATAAAATTTGACATAACATTCTCTGAACAAAAACCATCCACAGATACCGTTGCGGTCGATTTGAATAATGAATTATTTAGGGAAGCAGATGGTAGTTTGCTTTTCAGGCCTGCAGGACATGGGGCATTGTTGGAAAATTTGAATGACTTGACTGCGGATATTATTTTTATTAAAAACATCGATAACGTCGTTCCTGACAAATTAAAAGAACCAACAATTGTTTATAAAAAAGTATTGGGTGGTTTATTGCTTGAAATTTTGGAACAGGTGAAAGAGTTGAATTGGAAATTGGAAAATGTCCACACAGAAGCGACCATCAATGAAGTTAAAAAGTTTGCCTCTAATTATTTGGGAATCCAATTAGCTGAAAATTTTGATAAGAAAGCACTTTCAGATAAGTTAGATTTTCTCCAAAACACCTTGAATCGGCCTACCCGGATCTGTGGGGTAGTGAAAAATACAGGTGAACCGGGAGGTGGACCTTTTTGGTGCAAGGATGCAGATGGAAATAGTACGCTTCAATTAGTGGAGTCGGCTCAAGTAGATACAGCTAACGCAGCTGAAATGGCTATTTTTACAGGATCGACGCATTTTAATCCAGTGGATTTGGTTTGTTCTACCAAAGATCTTCAGGGGCAACCATTTGATTTATTGAAATTCAGAGATATGTCGACAGGCTTTATTACCGAAAAGACAAAAGATGGCAGAAAATTGAAAGCTCAAGAGTTGCCAGGACTTTGGAATGGCGCAATGGCGTATTGGAACACGATTTTTGTAGAAGTGCCTTTGGAGACTTTTAACCCCGTTAAATCGGTGAATGATTTGTTGAGAGATGCGCATCAAAACTAAATATTTTTTGGCTTTGTAAAAAAAGCCCTATTTTTGTGAACTTTAAGAAATTAAAGTAAAGTATATAAATGCTTGATTACATAAACCTTGTTTGGTCTCCAGACAGGGTTTTTTGTTTGGTAGAATCTAGAAGTTGGAAGACCTTATGTCCCTTAGCCACCTAAAATTGCCATAAAAAGAGATTGGGTATATGATCAGAAAAATATCACTTAATAGATTGAAAGTATCAGTTTTAATGAAAGTTTTTTGATGTTTAATTATTTTGGGGAATGCGTCCCCTTACCCCCTGCAATTTACGCGTTAAATAATTCAGTTGTTTGATAAAATGACTGTCGGGCAACTTGATTTGTAATCAGTTATTCCTTATTGGAATTTTTAACTTATCTCTTAATGCATTTAATTGCCTTATAATTATTTTTATCTTGGACTAAAGTCCAAGCCTATAAAATGTATCAAACCACGGTTCTTTTTTGCTCGGTTTATTTTTTTAATTCTTCATTCTACATTCTTCATTAAGTTTTATTTACTACAAAGGCACGAAGTTTCTATTCGTTCTTAACTCTTTTCTTAAAAATTTCATATTAAAAACTTTGTAGTCTATCAAAGTTTCCATAGTTTTGTGTCGCTAAATTAAATAGCTCTCAGGATGAAATCGCGTATATTGTTTAAAGGAACTCAATTATTTTTTCGTTACGGTGTGAAATCTGTTACGATGGATGCTATTGCGGCAGAATTGGGGATATCCAAAAAAACGATTTATCAACATTTTCCAGATAAAGATTCCATGGTATTGCAAGTGGTAGAGTCGTTCATCGAGGCAGATTCCAAAAAATGGGAAGACCTAGATGCTAAATATCCCAATGTAATTGAAAAGATGTTTAAATCTTTTGAAGCTTTAAAGGATATGTTAGCCGATATGAATCCACGATTACTTTATGAAATTCAAAAATATTTCCCTTTAGCTTTTCAAAAATTCACAGAGTACAAAGAGGAAATTACAATTAAAAAAATTCAGCAGGATTTTGCCCGAGGAATTCAGGAGGGATATTTCCGATCGGATATAGAGGTAGAGCTTTTGGCTCGCTTGCGTATGGCTGAGGCCGATTTAGCTTTTAATCCCGATTTTTTCCCCAATAATAAATTATCTCTTTTCGAAACGCAATTGGTTTTCTCTGACATTTTTATGCGAGGAATTTTGACCGAGAAAGGTTTACAACTTTATAATTCTTACCAAACAAACAAATAAATGATCCGCCTAAGAAAATTCATTGCTTCTGGGTTGGTGCTTGTTAGCGCCACATTGTATGGGCAATCTTTCACCCTTAAAGAGGCTGTAGATTACGCAATTACCCACCATGTTCAAGTTAAAAATAGCCAATTAGACATTGCGAATGCAGATGCAAGGATCAATGAAATCAAGGCTATGGGTCTTCCTCAAGTGAATGGCTCATTGAATTACACGAATAATTTAATTATTCAACGTATGTTCATTCCTGCAAATACTTTTAATCCATCTGCTCCCGCTAATGAGGTTGTTGCAGCTGAATTTGGAGTAAAAAATTCTGGTTTTGCCAATTTTGGCTTATCTCAATTGCTCTTTGATGGCTCTTACTTATTAGGCCTTAAGGCTTCTTCGGTGTACAAAGAATTATCAGTGAAAAGTTTGACCCAATCAAAGCAACAAACAGCGGAGAATGTGGCAAAAGCTTATTATGGTATTTTAGTGAATGAAAAGAGAAAGCAATTGTTTGCCTTGAATGTGGGTCGTTTAGATACTTTACTAAAAGAGACGAAAGCTTTGTATGCCCAAGGATTTGTTGAAAAAGTGGATGTGCAACGTTTAGAAGTACAATCCAATAATTTGAAAACTGAATTTGAAAATGTCACTCGTTTACAGGAAATGGCGTATTCATTGTTGAAATTCCAAATGGGCTACCCGATGGAAGAACCAATCGTTTTAAAAGATAATTTGGAACAAATCAAATTAAATAATAGCCTGATAGCAGATTTAAATGGTCCATTTGAATATGCAAATAGAATTGAATATTCTATTTTGAAAACCCAAGAGAGTTTAGCTGAATTAGATGTAAAAAGTCAAAAGTCGGGTTATTTACCCCGTCTGATATTAAATGCGAATTATGGTTTCAATACAGGTCGCAAGGTAATCGAGGACTTAGTTACGAAACCTTGGTTTGATAATGCTACGATTGGCTTTGCCATTCAAGTGCCCATTTTTGATGGTTTCTCAAAAAAATACAAAACCATACAATCGGAAAATAATTTGAGAAAGGTTCGTCAAAGTTTTGACTTGGTTAAGTCATCGATTGATTTACAAAGAAATCAGAGCATGATTTCATTAAAAAATGCCTTGGAATCTTTGAAGGAACAAAAAGAAAACTTGGATCTTGCGAACGAAATATCTAGAGTTTCAAGGGTAAAATACCAACAAGGTGTCGGATCTAATTTGGAGGTGTTAAATGCTGAGGCATCTTTGAAAGAATCTCAGGTGAATTATTTTACAGCCCTTTACAATGCTTTGATAGCCAAAGTGGAAGTGGAGAAGGCAAATGGAACATTGTATAACGATTAATTGAAAGGAAAAATAAACATGAAAAAGTTATCTATCATATTAAGTGGAATTTTATTGTTCGCTGCTTGTACAAAATCAGTGGATAAAAAACAGGAATTAGCAGATTTAAAGTCGCAGCAAAAGGAAATTACCGCAAAAATTGCCCTTCTTGAAAAGGAATTAGGTAAATCGAATCCTTCTGAAGAGGCTAATACAAAAGTGATTGCTGTAGCTGTTAGCCCCATTCAAACACAAACATTTAAGCATTTTGTGGAAGCACAAGGGTCTGTTGTTGCAGAAAATACGGTTTTGGTAAGTCCACAAACAGGGGGTGTAATTGTTACATTACCCGTAATTGCCGGCCAATATGTTAAAAAAGGACAATTGATTGCAACGCTTGACAACACTATTTTGAAGGAGTCGATGGAAGAAGTTCGTCATCAATTGGCCTTGGCAAAAACCATGTTTGAAAAACAAAAGGCGCTTTGGGATCAACAAATTGGAACAGAGGTTCAGTTTATCAGTGCAAAATCCAATAAGGAATCACTAGAGAAACGTTTGGTTACTTTACAAGCTCAATTAGCACTTTCTAAAGTGACAGCTCCCATTTCAGGAACCATTGAGATTGTTCGCCAGAAAGCGGGTGAAATGGCTGCTCCAGGTATGCCGATTGTTCAAATTGTGAATCTTGGGAATTTGAAAATTACCGCAAAGATTTCAGATACGTATATCAGTTCTGTCAAATTGGGGGATCCTATCACAGTTAAGTTTCCGGACATTAATAAAGAAATGACAGCTAGAATTTCTTTGGTGTCTAAATTGGTTAATCCTTTGACAAGAACTTTTGAAATTGAAGCAAAAATCCCCAATGCAGGAGATTTGAAGCCCAATCAACTAGCAGTTATCAATATCAATGATACATCTAAGTCGAATGCGGTGATTATCGATGAAAATTTAGTTCAAACAACTGAAAAGGGAACATTGGTCTATGTAGCAGTTGAAAAAAATGGCAAAAAAGTAGCTGAAGCAAGAAGTATTACTTTGGGTCTTTCTTACAATGGACAAGCTGAAGTCTTGACTGGTTTAAAAAATGGAGATTTAATCATTACGCAAGGTTTCCAAGATTTAGTTGATGGTCAAATAATCTCATTTTAATTCCTCGCTAACACATATTTATGGAAAAGAATTTAAAGAATGAGCAGCTTCCTGAAGGGAAAGGCTTAATTTATAATATGGTGGGTTGGTTAGGCCAAAATAGAACTACCGTTTACATTTTTACATTTATCATTTTTGCAGCCGGATTCCTTATTTATAAGCGTCTACCGAAGGAACAATTTCCAGATATTGTTGTTCCCCAAATGGTTATTCAAACCGTTTATGCGGGAGCCACACCTGCCGATATTGAGAATGTTATTTCAAAACCGATTGAAAAACAACTCAAAGCGGTGACAGGAGTGAAGCGGATCAAATCCAATGCTTTACAAGATATTTCTGTGATTATCGTTGAATTTAATACAGATGTTACAGTTCCGATTGCCAAGCAACGTGTTCAAGATGCGGTAGATAAATCGATTTCAGATTTACCCAAAGATTTGACCCGTCAACCCTCCGTTGCAGAGGTGAATTTTTCGGAATTTCCAATCATGAATATCAATATTGCCGGAGATTATCCATTGGATAAATTGAAAAAATATGCCGAGGATTTGCAAGATGAGATCGAAGGGATGCCTGAAATTAATCGTGTAGATATTATCGGTGCATTGAAAAGAGAAATTCAAATTAATTTGGATTTGGCAAAAATGCAGAGTTACGGAATTACCTTTTATGATATTCAAAGCGTTGTTCAAGGTGAGAATGTGAATATTTCAGGAGGTGATTTAAGTGTAGGTGGAGTACGTAGGTCCTTACGAGTTGCAGGTGAATTTAAGACGGTTCCTCAAATTGGGGAAATTATTATTCGCTCAAGTACTGGTGCGGTAGTGCGTTTGAAAGATATCGCAGAAGTAAAAGACGCTTACGAAGAAAAACAAGATTTCGCCCGTTTGGACAATAAATCTGTTATTACTTTGAACGTAATCAAGAGGGGTGGGGCCAATTTGATTGAAGCCGCAGATCGTATCGAAAAAACCATTGAAGAATACCGCGAATCGAGATTTCCTGCTGGTTTAGTAGTGTCGATCACTGCAGACCAATCGGAACGTACACGTGGTGATTTGGCAGATTTGATTAATACCGTAATTCTAGGATTCATCTTTGTGGTAATTGTCTTGATGTTTTTTATGGGTGTTAGAGATGCGGTTTTTGTGGGTCTTTCTGTGCCATTATCAGCATTATTGACCTTTCTTTTCATGCCTGGTTTAGACTTCACCTTAAATACTATTGTCTTATTTGGTTTCTTGTTAGGTTTAGGAATTGTTGTGGATGATGCTATTGTGGTGATTGAAAACTCACACCGATTGTTTAATAATTTTAAGAAATTAAGCATCGTTGAGTCGGTTAAATTAGCAGCATCTGAAGTATTTGTGCCTGTATTATCGGGTACATTGACTACGATTTCTCCTTTTTTACCTTTGTTATTTTGGCCAGGAATTGTGGGGGAATTCATGAAATATCTGCCAATGACCTTGATCATTACTTTGTTTGCCTCCCTATTTGTGGCTTATGTAATGAATCCAGTTTTTGCGATGACTTTCATGAAAAGACACGATGAGGAACAAAATGATGTGAAAAATCCAACCTTCGCTGATATCCGTAAAACGGTATTTATTTTATTGAGTTTGAGTGTTTTTGGTTATGTGATTGGATTTGGTTTGGGTCATTTTGGCTTTGGTAATTTCTTTGTTTTCTCATTGATTTTATATGTTTTCAACCACTTTGTCATCACTCCGAAATGGATTATTCCTTTTCAAGATCGTACATTGCCTGCATTTAAGAATTCTTATCGTCGATTAGTTTCTTGGATTATTGTTGGTAAAAGACCTATTTATACCGTTTTGGCATCGTTTGTCTTATTAATATTCACCTTCATTTTATTGGGGATCGCCAAACCAAAGGTGATTTTCTTCCCATCAGGTGATCCTGATTATATTTATTTGTATGCCAAAATGCCAATTGGTACGGATGCTGTTGTAACAGATTCCATGACCAAGCAAATAGAAAAGCGGGTATTTCGTTTTATCAAACAAGAAAATGCTGGTAAAATTGTCAATTCAGTTATTTCCAATGTAGGAAAAAATGCAGGGGACCCAATGAACCCCGATCGTGGGGCTACTCCTCACAAAAGTAAAGTGACAATCGCTTTTGAAAAATTACAATTAAGAGGTGGTGTATCAACAGAAGAGCTGTTGGTGAAACTACAACAATCTTTTGTTAAAAACCCAATTGCAGGTGTAGAAATGTCAATCGAGAGAGAGCGTAACGGCCCTCCAACCGGTAAGCCAGTCACGATCGAAATTTCAGGAGATGATTTTGGAGTACTTTTGGATTTGGAGAAGAAAGTGAAACAATCTATCATTGCTTCAGGCATTCAAGGTATTCAAGAATTGAAATCAGATTTAGTAACCAATAAGCCTGAAATATTAATTGATGTAAATCGAGAAAAGGCGAGTAGAGAAGGGATCTCCTCTGCACAGGTAGCGATGGCTATTCGGACAGGTTTATTTGGATCAGAGATTTCTAAATTTCGTGATGTAAAAGATGAATATCCTATTCAATTGCGATTAAAAGGAGATTCAAGGAATCAAATAGAAAAGTTATTGTCGATGAATATTACTTATCGTGACATGAATTCCGGAGGAGCTTTACGCCAAGTGCCTTTGAATTCCGTGGCTGATATTCGCTATGCTTCTTCCTTCAGTCAAATCAATCGTAAAAATCAAGAAAGAGTGGTAACGCTTTCTTCTGATGTAATCCAAGGCTATAATGCCAATGAAATTGTTACGGAATTGACAAGCTTGTTCGAAACGCTGGATTTACCGCAGGGTTACCGTATCAAAATGGGTGGTGAACAAGAAGATCAAAAAGAATCAATGGATTTCTTAGGTTTAGCCTTTTTAGCAGCTTTGATTTTGATTTACTTGATTTTAGCGACACAATTCAATTCAGCAGTTAAGCCAATCATTATTTTTGCTACCATTTTATTATCACTGATTGGAGTATTTTTAGGCTTTTTGGCCTTTGGAATGACTTTCTCTGTGATTATGTCAGGTGTTGGTATCATAGCCTTAGCTGGAATCGTGGTTAAAAATGGTATTTTATTAATTGAATTCATTGAGGAATTACGCTTTAAACGCGGCTACGATTTAAGGGAAGCCATTATTGAAGGGGGTGGAATTCGTTTAACTCCGGTTTTGCTAACTGCTTCGGCAGCCGTGTTAGGTTTAATTCCTTTGGCTGTTGGACTTAGTATCGATTTTGGGGCGATGTTCACTGAGTTGAATCCTCATATTTTCTTTGGTTCAGAATCTGCTGTTTTCTGGGGTATTTTGGCTTGGACCATTATTTTTGGATTGACATTCTCAACGGTCTTGACTTTGGTCATTGTGCCTTGTATGTATTATATATCTGAGAGAGTGAAGGAGAAATACGGTAGAAAAAATAGCTTAGAGAATTAGGCTAATAGTATTTTTTAGAAAAATTTATTTCCCGAAATACCCTTTTGTTCTTCCGCGCTTGGCATTGCTGAGCGCGGAATTATGATTGAAATTATTCCATATGTAGCTATGGTTTCTCACTCAGGCTCGGCTTTGCCGAGTGTGGAATAGTTGATAAACTTTTAGTTCCTGAGTAAATGGAGAATTGTTGAAGAGGGTACGGTAGGCAATCAACTTAAAATAAATTCTTATTTATTTTAAATTATCAGGAAGCTGATAGGAATAGTAAAAAAAAAGTTTTTTGGGGTATGGGGCCCCTTACCCCCTGCAATTTAATGATTTAAAACTTCAGTTATTTGATAAAGTGATGAGAAGGCTTTATGAATAAGTTAAAAAACATACAAGCCTATGCGAGATGCCTCTTGCTCATTTAACTCAATAAAGAAGGTCAAAATTTATCATTTCATTTAGCTTTTGCCATTTATGGACAGCAGATAATTTTTGAAACCTTCAAAATCGATACCTAATGGAATGGCCACTTTTTCTTTGTTCAATAATTCTGCTAAACGTTGAGGAATTTCTACTTTTTGGCCTAATGTGGATTCTACTGTTGGTAAAAATTTGGCATAGTGGGCGGTAGATAGAATAATACCTGTAATATCCTCAGGAAAATCTTTACGGTATTGTTCCAAACCATCATAAGCTACAGCAGTGTGAGGGCACATCACATAATGATCCGCTTGAAAAACATCTGCCATCGTTTTTTGGGTGGTAGCATCCGTTGTAAAATAACCTTTTATCAAACTCCTTACTTTTCCCCATTCTTCCCCAGCCAATAACTTCATTCGAATAAAATTGGAAGGGCTACCCACATCCATCGCATTGGAAAGGGTTTCTATGCTTGGTTGAGGGGAATAATTGCCGGTAGAGAGGTATTCGGGCACCATTTTATTTACATTGGTGGCTGCAACAAATGCCTTTACCGGTAAGCCCATTTGATAGGCCATTAAGCCAGCACTTAAATTGCCAAAATTACCACTTGGAACACAAAATACTATTGGAGCTGTTAATCCTTGTCGCTTGGCTTGAGCATAAGCAGCAAAGTAGTAAAAGGACTGAGGTATTAATCGGGAAATATTGATGGAATTGGCAGAGGCCAAATTGTACTTTTCTCTTAATTCAGTATCTAGAAAGGCTTGTTTCACCAAGCGCTGACAGTCGTCAAATGTACCGTCTATTTCTAAAGCTGTTACATTTTCCCCTAAGGTAGTGAGTTGTTTTTCTTGGATATCCGAAACCTTTCCTTTGGGATATAAAATAGTAACAGAAATGCCAGGTGTTTGATAAAAACCTTGTGCTACGGCCCCCCCTGTATCACCGGAAGTTGCAACCAATATACGAATTTCGCGTTTTGATTTTTGAAGATAATGCGACATAATGGCGGCCATGAATCTCGCTCCAAAATCTTTAAATGCCATAGAGGGACCATGGAATAGTTCCAAAACATTCACCCTTGCATTTATTTTCACCAATGGCGCTTCAAAAGTCATGGAAGTTCGAACAATGCCTTCAATTTCTTCTAAGCTCAAATCTTCCCCCAACAAATTTTGACAAACAGCAATTGCAATTTCTTGCAAGCTTTTGTTTTCAATGTTTTCAAAAAATGAATCAGGTAATTTTTTAATTTCCGTAGGCATATACAGACCATTATCTGGCGGTAAACCACGGAAGATGGCTTCTTCTATATGGACATTTGGACTATTATGCGCGGTGCTATATAGGATCATGGACTTCAATCTTCTGAAGAAGATAGGGTTTAATGCTGTATTATTCTGAATTGGAGGCAAATTTAGGGATTTAGGCTTGTAAAGGCAAATGCCAAGAATTTCTGTTAAAAAATTGTATATTTCTTAGATTTTAGCACTCTATTTGTCAAAAATTTGTATTTTTGCGCTTTATGTAATTGTAAATCAGTACTTTTTATTTATTTCCAAAGAAAAAAATTAATTATGTCAAGTTTATCCAACCAAAAAGGAGTTTTGCATGGTGATGCTGTTCAAGAATTATTTGAAATCGCTAAGAAAAACCAATTTGCTTTGCCTGCTGTTAATGTAACAGGTACAAACACTGTGAATGCTGTGTTAGAAGCTGCAAAAGCTGTTAATTCGCCAGTTATCATTCAATTCTCTAATGGAGGTGGAATTTTTTACGCTGGAAAAACCCTCTCAAACGAGAATCAAGCTGCAGCAGTGGCAGGGTCTATTTCAGGAGCGCATCATGTTCACCAATTGGCTAAAGCATACGGTGTACAAGTGGTATTACACACGGATCACTGTGCAAAGAAATTGTTGCCATGGATTGATGGTTTGTTAGATGCAGGCGAGAAATTCTTTGCAGAAACCGGGCAACCTTTGTTCTCTTCACACATGATTGATTTATCCGAAGAACCTTTGGAGGAAAATTTAGAAATCTGCGCGAAGTATTTAGAGCGTATGTCTAAAATGGGTATGACTTTGGAAATTGAATTAGGTGTTACTGGCGGAGAAGAGGATGGTGTGGATAATTCAGATGTGGATTCATCTAAATTATATACACAGCCAGAAGAGGTGGCTTATGCTTATGAAGTGCTGAGCAAAATTTCTCATCGTTTTACAATTGCAGCAGCATTTGGAAATGTTCACGGCGTTTACAAACCAGGTAATGTTAAATTACAACCTGTTATTTTGAAAAATTCTCAAGAGTTTATTCGCAATAAATATAGCTTGTCTGCAGAAAAGCCAATTAATTTTGTATTTCACGGTGGTTCAGGATCATCTCGTGAAGAAATTCGTGAAGCTTTATCTTATGGTGCAATCAAAATGAATATCGATACAGATACTCAATGGGCATTCTGGGAAGGTATTTTAGATTTCTACAAAGCGAACGAAGGATATTTGCAAGGACAAATCGGAAACCCAACAGGTGACGATGCTCCTAACAAAAAATATTATGATCCACGCGTGTGGTTGCGTAAAGGAGAAGAAGCTTTGGTAAGTCGTTTGAAAGTTGCATTTGAAGATTTGAATGCAAATAATGCAAATCAATATTTATAATTAGTTTCTTTTGATTCTAATAAAGAGGATAGGCAAAGCTTATCCTCTTTTTTTGTCTAAAAAAAAGGAACAAAATATTCACTTTTTCTGTTTTGTTTTTTTAAATAATCGTCCAAATGAAAACTGAATTACATCCTGCAAATTCCCGTGGTACTGCTGATTATGGTTGGTTGAAGGCCACTTATAGTTTTAGTTTTTCCAATTATTATAATCCAGCCAGAATTCATTTTGGCGCATTGCGTGTTCTCAACGATGATTATATCGAAGGCGGAATGGGTTTTGGTAAACACCCTCATGATAATATGGAGATTGTTACAATTCCATTAAAAGGGGCTGTTGCCCATGAAGACTCAACAGGAATGAAGGGTATCGTTCAAGCAGGAGATGTTCAAATTATGTCTGCGGGTTCTGGTATTTTTCACTCTGAAAAAAATGCCAGTCATACAGAACCATTACAGCTTTTCCAGGTTTGGGTAATGCCAAAATTGAAAGACATTAAACCTCGATACGATCAAAAATCTTATTTGCCCAGCGATTTCAAAAATCAATGGAAAACAGTGGTTGCGCCACTTGGAACAGATATAGATGCCTTACAAGTAAACCAAGATACTTATTTTAATATCAGTCATTTAGATGCCTCAAAAAGTTTGAGCTACGATGTACATGGCGCTCAACAAGGTGTATTTATCATGGTTATCGAAGGAGATATTACCGTGGCAGGTCAACAATTGGGCAGAAGAGATGCAATTGCTATTTCTGAAACAGAATCCTTCACTATTGAAGCCAAAGGATATTCACAAGTTTTATTGATAGAGGTACCGATGGTTTGGTAATCATTCAACTATTTAGGTTAGGAAGCCTGTTATGACATTAAATGTTTTTCCAGGCTTCCCATAAATCTTCAATATGTTCCAAACCAACAGAAAGTCGTAATAGATTTCCTGGTGTTTTTGAGCTAGGTCCTTCGATGGATTTCCTATGTTCCACTAAACTCTCTACTCCGCCTAGACTTGTTGCTTGTTTGAAAATACCCAATTTTGAGGCCAATAGCTGTGTTTCAGCTTCTGACATTTTCATTTGTACCGCTATCATCCCACTTTGTCCCAATGGCATTTGTTTGATTGCTAAATCATATTGAGGGTTGGAAACTAATCCTGGATAATGAACCGCTGCAATTTTTGGGTGATTTTCTAATCTTTTGGCTAATTCCAAAGCATTTTCTGCATGTTGTTTCATGCGGATGCTCAAGGTTTTTAGTCCCCTTGAAAGTAAATAGCAATCCATTGGGTTGGGTGTAGCACCCATCAAAATTTGTACTCTTTTCATTCTTTCAGACCAAGCATCTTCCAGCTTGTAAATAATGGCTCCTCCTAAAATATCTGAATGCCCCCCAATGTATTTAGTGGTGGCATGCATCACAAAATCAGCTCCAAATGCAATTGGATTTTGGAAAATGGGAGAAGCTAAAGTATTATCTACGGCCACTTTGATGCCCTTAGAATGTGCTAATTCACAAACCGCTTGAATATCCGTTAAGCTAAGCTGAGGATTGGCAGGCGATTCTAACCAAATTAATCGGGTATTACTTTGAATAGCAGATTCAATGGTATTTATATCGCACATATTGGTTTGAGAAACTTCTAAGCCCCATGGACCCAAGATCTCTTCTGCTAATTTATAACTTGCATAATAGCCTACCTCTGGCATTAAAACATGATCCCCAGAGGATAAGCATTGAAAAACGGCGTTTACTGCTGCTAATCCGGAACTAAATGCCAATGCGCCAGCTCCTCCTTCTAAAGCTGCCAAGGCTTTTTCTAAACTATCTCTATTAGGATTTGAATTTCGAGAATACATATGTCCCAAAGGGTATGTGCCATCCTCGCTTCTTTCAAAAGTAGTACTAAGGAAAATCGGGCTCGCAATGGATGCGGCAGTTTTATCTTCTAAATGACTAGCATGTATTGCTAAGGTTTCCTTTTTCATAAAAGGCTATTCTCTGAGTTTAAAATTCTTTCCTAAATATAAACGACGGACTTGTTCATCATCTGCTAGATCTTTTGGGGTGCCAGCTTTTAATATTTTACCTTCAAAAAGTAAATAAGCTCTGTCGCAAATGGAGAGAGTTTCATCTACATTATGGTCTGTAATTAATATACCAATGTTTCGGTATTTTAATTTGGCAACGATGGATTGAATTTCCTCTACAGCAATCGGGTCAACTCCTGCGAAAGGCTCATCCAATAAAATGAATTTTGGGTCAACCGCTAAAGCTCTGGCAATTTCAGTTCTTCTTCTTTCGCCTCCTGAAAGAACTTGACCTAGACTTTTACGAACGTGTGTCAAGGAAAATTCTTCCAACAAACTTTCTGTTTTAGCCAATTGTTCCGCTCTTGACATATCCGTCAATTCTAAAACGGCTAAGATGTTTTCCTCTACAGTTAACGTTCTAAATACAGAGGCCTCTTGAGCGAGGTACCCAACCCCTAGGCGGGCTCTTTTGTACATGGGTAAACTTGTTACGTCTAAATCGTCCAAAAATACTTTGCCCTCATTCGGTTTTACTAAACCTGTAGCAATGTAAAATGAAGTTGTTTTTCCAGCTCCATTCGGACCCAATAAGCCAACAATTTCACCTTGAGCTACTTGGTAGCTAATGTGATCATTCACCAACCTTGGACCATACTTCTTAACTAAATTCTCTGTACGTAAAATCATAGCAGGCAAAATTAAAGAATTTATTGAACTATAGCTTGTGCTTAGCCTGATTTTAAATAGTATGACAAAAAGAATATCAAGTCCTTGATATTCTTGTAGACTCGTTATTTGTTTCAGAGATGAAATTGTATTTTTGTTCAAAATCTGATAGAATGTTAATTTCCAAAAAGAACTGGTCTTTCGTACCCCCTGCCAATCCTCAAGAAGTGGAATTGCTTGGGGAGCAATTGAAGACCATGAAAAATCCATATTTCTTACAATTATTAGTTTCTCGTGGAATTAAAACATTTGAAGAGGCTAAAACTTTTATGGTGCCCGAATTAAGTCAATTACACGATCCATTTTTAATGAAAGACATGGATAAAGCTGTGGAAAGATTGAGTAGGGCTTTGGAGGATGGGGAGAAAATTCTGATCTATGGAGATTATGATGTAGACGGCACGACTTCCGTAGCTTTAATGTATAGTTATTTGACAGAAATGTTAGGCGCCGATTGTGATTATTATATTCCAGACAGATATACCGAAGGCTATGGCGTTTCTCAAGCAGGGGTTCAATTTGCCTTGGATAACGGTTATAGCTTAATTATTTCTTTGGATTGTGGCGTGAAGGCACATCAAAAAGTAGCTTGGTGTAATGAAAATGGTATTGATTTCATTGTTTGTGATCATCACTTGCCTGAAGCGAGTTTACCTGAAGCCTATGCAGTATTGGATCCGAAAAGAGTAGATTGTGCCTATCCATTCAAGGAATTGACTGGCTGTGGCGTTGGATTTAAATTAATTTGTGCTTTGGCTCAAAGTCACGATTTGGATGTGGAACCGATTTGGGATAAGTTGGATTTGTTGGCATGTAGTATAGCTGCAGATATGGTGCCCATTACAGGAGAGAATCGAATACTCGCATATTTTGGATTGAAAAAATTGGGAGAGGATCCTGCGCCGGGTTTGGGCTATTTGTTGCAAAAAGCAGGGAAAAAGTCGCCAATCCAAATTACAGATGTAGTATTTTCCATTTCTCCTGTCATTAATGCGGCGGGTAGGATGGAGCATGCACATGGTGCGGTAAAGTTATTATTAAGTGCAGATTATGAAGAAGCCCGATTAATGGCGGAGGCCGTACTTCAGCAAAATATCGACAGAAAAGCAGTTGAGAAAGAGATTGTGGGACAAGCATTAGCGATGTTTGAAACCAATGCATTTTTAAAAACAGCCAAAAGTTCCGTTTTGTTTTACCCTGAATGGCACAAAGGAGTAGTAGGAATTGTTGCGAGTAAAATCCAAGAACAATATTATCGACCTACCATTATTTTAACGGAGTCGAATGGACAGGTAGTAGGATCTGCAAGATCAGTGAAAGGATTTGATATTCATCATGCTTTGGAGAAGTGTGTAGATTTATTGGAGCAATTTGGCGGACATACCCATGCGGCAGGCTTACATTTGAAGCATGAAAATTTACCTGCTTTTATCGAACGTTTTGAGTCGTTAGTAGTAGAAGGCTTAGGAACTCAGGTAAACCGAGCTGAATTAAAAATTGATTTGCATGTTCCTCTTTCTGCATTGACCTTGTCCTTTTACGATAATTTATTAGTTCGATTGTCCCCTTATGGCCCAGGCAATATGTTGCCCTATTTCGTTAGTTCTCAAGTATTTGTTAGGGATCGTCCTCAAATAATGAAAGAAGATCATTTGAAAATTTTCTTAGGGGATTCCTTGGAAGGGGCTACGATGGAAGCTGTAGCCTTTGGGATGCGCAACGACTTTTACGAGGGATTAATGCAGGCTTATGAGCATTTTAAGCCAATTCAAGTGGTTTTTCATTTGGATGTAAATGAGTTCCGTGGCAATCGTACTTTGCAGTTGAGAATAATAGATTTTAAGGATTCAGAATAGCAATTCGCTGATTTATAATTCATTTCAAAAAATATTTTTATTTCATCTATTGTATTTTTGATTTATCTTCTTACCTTTGCACTCCCGTTATACAAACGCAGTTTTTCATTCCGAAAGAGGTTGGCAGAACTTCTCGAATTAGTTTAAAGAACAAAACAATGCGTGTTAATGGTAATTAAATTAAGGTAAGCTTAATTTTTGTGTCAGAACTGGTATTGGTTAATGAGAGTTGAATGCCCAGCCCATTGATTTAGTATTAAGCTACACAAGGTGTCTTTCGCTGTTATTCACAGCGCTCTCATCTTGTCAGCATTACGCCAATCTGCCTTTTTATTGATTCCTATATCATTTATTTAAATGATTTTGAATAAAAGTCTTACAACAAGCCACGGTAGCCTTGTAAGCATAATTTTTTAAACAAAAATATTATATGTCTGGAATTATTGGTAAAAAAATCGGAATGACCAGCCTATACATGGAAGACGGTAGATCCGTTGCATGTACGCTGATTGAGGCCGGCCCTTGTGTGGTAACGCAAGTGAAAACCGTTGAAACGGATGGCTACACGGCTGTTCAAATTGGATACGGTGAGAAAAAAGAAAAGCACACAACAAAATCTTTGTTGGGACATTTCAAGAAAGCAAATACAACTCCAAAGAAGAAATTGGTTGAGTTTCGTACATTCGAGCAGCCTTTAAATTTAGGAGATGTTCTTACAGTAGAGATGTTAGAAGTTGGAACGTTCATTGATGCGGTTGGAACTTCTAAAGGAAAAGGTTTTCAAGGGGTAGTGAAGCGTCACGGATTTGCTGGTGTGGGTGGTCAAACACACGGTCAGCATAACAGAGGTCGTCACCCAGGTTCTATTGGAGCTTGTTCATTCCCATCTCGTGTATTCAAAGGTTTGCGTATGGCAGGTCGTACAGGAGGTAATCGTGTTAAGGTTCAAAACCTTGAAGTTTTGAAGGTATATCCAGAGAAGAACTTGTTGGTTGTTTCAGGATCAGTTCCAGGAGCAAAGAACTCTTACATAATTATTGAAAATTAAAATTCATGAAAGGCTGAGCCTTTCTCTATAGACATTCTGAAGTATGGAATTATCAGTATATAACATAGCAGGAAAAGATACCGGAAAGAAAGTAACACTTTCAGATGAGATCTTTGGAATCGTTCCTAACGAGCATGTGGTTTACTTAGATGTGAAGCAATATTTAGCTAATCAACGTCAAGGAACTCACAAAGCGAAGGAGCGTGCTGAGGTAGCTCGTTCAACACGTAAGTTGAAGAAACAAAAAGGTACGGGTGGTGCTCGTGCGGGTTCAATGAAGTCGCCATTATTCAAAGGTGGAGGGCGTATTTTTGGACCTCGTCCACGTGATTATCACTTCAAATTGAATAAGAAAGTAAAATCTTTGGCACGTCAATCAGCATTAGCTGCGAAGGCACAAAGTGGAGATATTGCGATTTTAGAGTCAGTTGCATTTGATGCACCAAAGACTAAGGCTTATTTAACTATGTTGAAGGCATTTTCTTTGGATAACACAAAGACTTTATTGATTACACCAGAGGTAGACAAGAATGTTGTATTGTCAGGACGTAATATTCCAAAGGCCAAAGTTTCTACAGCGGCTGATGTGAATACCTACGATTTGGTAAACGCTTCTAAGTTGTTAATCACAGCAGAGGCTATTCAAAAAATTGAATCATCTTTTAGTAAATAATTTTCAGAACCTAGTTCTGTTATAAACGAAATATCAATGGGCATTATTAAACGTCCGGCCTTGACTGAAAAGTCGCAAGCCATGCAAGAAAAAGGCAAGTATGTGTTCGTAGTTGAGTTGACTGCTAACAAGATTGAGATTGCCAAAGAAGTGAAAAAAATGTACGGAGTAGAGGTAACAGATGTTACAACTATGCGTCAAATTGGAAAGAAGAAATCCAAGAGTACTCGTACTAAAATTACTTCAGGTCGTACATCAACTTTTAAAAAGGCGATTGTTACGGTAGCAGCGGGAGAGGTGATTGACTTCTACCAAGGAATATAATTAAATTAATTAAGGGGGTTCATCCCGATAAATTGAACTATATAAATGGCAGCAATTAAAAAATTAAAACCAACTACCCCAGGCCAACGTCAGCGCATTGCGCCAACGTTTGAGGAGATAACTACGGATAAACCGTACAAGCCCTTATTGGAGCCTATTAAGCGTACAGGAGGTAGAAATGCTGATGGTCGTCGTTCGATGCGATACATTGGTGGTGGACACAAGCGTCGTTACCGTGTGATTGATTTTACACGTTCTAAGTTTGATGTTCCAGCTACAGTATTAACTGTGGAATATGATCCAAATCGTACATCTCGTATTGCTTTAATTGAGTATGCAGATGGCGAAAAGTCTTATATCCTTGCACCTCAAGGAATTCAAGTTGGACAAACAGTTATTTCAGGAACATCAGTAGCACCAGAAATTGGTAATACGATTCCATTGTCTAACATACCATTAGGTACAATTGTTCACGCGATTGAGTTACAACCAGGAAAGGGAGCTGAGATGGCTCGTTCTGCAGGTACTTACGCTCAGTTATTAGCGCGTGATGGAAAATATGCAACTTTAAAGTTGCCTTCAGGTGAGATGCGTATGGTTTTAGCACGTTGTTTAGCAACAGTTGGAACTGTATCAAATGCAGATCACATGAACGTGAATTTGGGTAAAGCGGGTCGTCACCGTTGGTTAGGTCGTCGTCCTCGTGTTCGTGGTGTTGTTATGAACCCAGTTGATCACCCTATGGGTGGTGGTGAGGGTCGTTCATCCGGAGGTCACCCTCGTTCTCGTACCGGTTTATTGGCTAAGGGTAAGAAAACTCGTAATCCAAAGAAACACACTAATCGTCTTATCATCAGTAGAAGAAAAAAATAGTAGATGGCACGTTCACTAAAAAAAGGTCCTTACATTGATTACCGCCTTGATAACAAGGTTCAAACAATGAATGATGCTGGCAAGAAGTCGGTTATCAAAACTTGGTCTAGACGTTCAATGATTTCTCCAGATTTCGTTGGTCACACGTTTGCAGTACACAACGGAAATAAATTTATTCCTGTATATGTTACTGAAAACATGGTAGGTCACAAATTAGGAGAGTTTTCGCCGACACGTAATTTCCGTGGTCACATTGCGAAAAAAGACAAAGGTAAAAAGTAAAGATAATGGCCTACGGGTCAGCGTAATCAGATATTCAAATGGAAGCAGTAGCTAAATTAAGAAATGTTCCTACCTCGCCTCAGAAGATGCGAATCGTAGCGGATATGGTACGTGGACAAAAAGTATCCAAAGCATTGGGTATTTTGAAGTTTGAGCCAAAGGTAGGTGCGAAGTCGATTGAGAAATTATTACTCTCAGCGGTTTCAAACTGGCAAAACAAGCACGAGGGTGCAAGTATCGAAGAGGCTGATTTGTTCATCAAGACGATTTTCGTTGACGGTGGATCTTCAATCAAGCGCTTACGTCCTGCACCTCAAGGTAGAGGACATCGCATATTGAAGCGTTCAAATCACATCACTTTAGTAGTAGCTTCTTCGGCGGCTCCTGCTTTAGAAGAAACAAGTTCAGCAGAATAATTAACTATTAGATAAAATAAGAAATGGGACAAAAAATTAACCCCGTTGGATTAAGATTAGGTATCGTAAGAGGTTGGGATTCTAACTGGTACGGTGGTAAGACTTTCGCGGATAAGTTGGTAGAAGACGAAAAGATCAGAAAGTATGTTGCTGCTCGTATTCCTAAAGGATCTATCTCTAAAGTTATTATTGAGCGTACACTTAAGCGCATAACTTTAACGATCAACACAGCTCGTGCTGGTGTAGTTATCGGTAAGCAAGGTGCTGAAGTAGACAAATTGAAAGAGGAATTAAAAGCCATCACTGGCAAGGATGTTCAAATTAACATCTTTGAGATTAAGCGTCCTGAAATTGATGCTAAATTGATTGGTGAGGCAATTGCTCAACAATTACAAGCTCGTATCTCTTTCCGTCGTGCAATGAAACAAGCTATTGCTTCAGCAATGCGTGTAGGTGCTCAAGGAATCAAGTTGAAATTATCGGGTCGTTTAGGTGGTGCTGAAATGGCACGTTCTGAAGGATACAAAGAAGGTCGTATACCTTTGCATACATTACGTGCAGACGTTGATTATGCTATCTCTGAAGCTTTAACAGTTTATGGAAAAATCGGTATTAAGGTATGGGTTTTCCGTGGTGAAGTTTTTGGAAAGCGTGATTTGTCTCCTAATGCTAACATGGGTTTACAGTCAACTTCAGCTGAATCTCGTTCAGGAGATCGTGGTGGACGTGGTGGACGTGATGATGACCGTCGTGGTGGCCGCTCTCGTGGTGGTGATCAGGGAGGTGATCGTAACAAAGCCGGTGCAGCAGGTGGTGCTCGTGGAGGTAGAGGAGGTAAGCGTTAATTCGCTATTAATTAATTGTAAAAGACATTAGACTTATAATAAGATGTTACAACCTAAAAGAACCAAGTTTCGTAAGCAACAGAAAGGTCGCGTTAGGGGTCTTGCAACCCGTGGTCACGAAATTGATTTTGGATCATTCGCTATTAAATCTTTGGAGCCGGGTCGTATAACTGCTCGTCAAATTGAGGCAGCTCGTATTTCTGTGACTCGTGCGATGAAACGTGAAGGTCAAGTTTGGATTCGTATTTTTCCTGATAAACCAATTACAAAGAAGCCTGCAGAGGTTCGTATGGGTAAGGGTAAGGGAGCTCCAGAATATTGGGTAGCCAATGTTCGTCCTGGTACTATTTTGTTCGAATCAGCGGGTGTACCTTTGGCAATTGCACAAGAGGCATTACGTTTAGCGGCACAAAAATTGCCAATGCGTACGAAATTTGTTGTACGTAGAGATTATTCAGAATAGTTTTAAACCCTAGGTTTATCACTTAACAAATAGCATTGTTATGAAAAACGCAGAAATAAATAAATTAGGAGTAGAAGAATTAGCAAAGCAAATTACTGCTGAGAAGGAAACCCTTGATCGTTTGAATTTGGCTCATGCCATTTCACCCATTGAGAATCCGATGAGAATTCGTCAAACTCGTAGATTGATTGCTCGTTTAGAGACGGCTTTAACGGCACAATCAAAAGCTTAATTAATTATTAATTTTTAATAGACCATTTCATTTTAGCTAATGGTCAATTGTTTAACAAGTCCAACCATGGAAAGAAATCTAAGAAAAGTAAGGATTGGGAAGGTGGTTAGTGATAAGATGGATAAATCTATCACATTAACTGTGGATCGTAAAGTGAAGCACCCCTTGTACGGAAAGTTCGTACAGAAGACTACCAAATTGATGGCTCATGATGAGAAGAATGAGTGCGGAATAGGTGATACAGTGAAAGTGATGGAAACTCGTCCTCTTTCTAAAAATAAGCGTTGGAGATTAGTAGAAATTATCGCTAAAGCGAAATAATCTACCTCTTGTTATTCAAATATTTAAATTTTAAAGATCAAAGATAATGTTACAGCAAGAATCAAGATTGGGTGTAGCGGATAATTCTGGAGCAAAAGAAGTTTTAGTAATTCGTGTATTAGGCGGTACTGGAAAAAGATATGCTTCTGTAGGAGACAAAATAGTAGTTTCTGTTAAATCGGCGCTTTCATCTTCAAGTATGAAGAAGGGTACAGTTTCAAGAGCAGTAGTTGTTCGTACTAAAAAAGAAATTCGTCGTAAAGATGGAACTTATATTCGTTTCGAAGACAATGCTGCGGTATTGTTGAACGCAAATGATGAGCCAAGAGGAACTCGTATTTTTGGACCCGTTGCACGTGAATTACGTGAGGCAGGCTTTATGAAAATTGTTTCTTTAGCCCCTGAAGTTTTATAATAAGCTGAGAATCAAACATATTGGAATTCCAATAGAAAGAATCAAACAATGGAAAAGAATACAAGTAAGCAAACTAAATTGCACATTAAAAAAGGTGATACTGTTATGGTGATTGCTGGAAATGCGAAAGGCAAATCTGGTGTTATCAAAGAAGTTATTGTTGAGAAGTCTCGTGCAATCGTTGAAGGAGCTAATTTGCAAACTAAGCACGTTAAGCCTTCTGCAAGTAACCCTCAAGGTGGAATTGAAAAGCGTGAAGGATCCATTCATATCTCCAATTTAATGGTAGTAGAAAATGGAAAACCTGTTCGTACAGGACGTAAGTTAAACGAGAAAGGTAAACTACAACGTTATTCAAAAGTTACCGGAAAATTTATTTCATAAATTGAACTTAACGCGTGGGTCGGAAATCCACAAAATATAAAAAATGGCAGTACCTAGATTAAAAGAACGTTTTGTTAAGGAAGTTGTACCAAGTTTGAAAGAGAAGTTTCAGTACAAATCCGTAATGCAAGTACCTAAGATTACTAAAATTGTAATCAATAAAGGTGTTGGAGCAGCAGTATCTGATAAGAAATTAGTAGATGTGGCTGTGGAAGAAATCACTCAAATTGCTGGTCAAAAAGCAGTTGCAACGATTTCAAAGAAAGCAATCTCTAACTTTAAGTTACGTGAAAACATGCCAATTGGTGTGAAAGTAACCTTGAGAGGAGATCGTATGTATGAGTTCTTAGATCGTTTAACAACGGTTTCTTTGGCTCGTGTTCGTGACTTCAAAGGTATCTCTGAAAAAGGATTTGATGGCCGTGGTAATTATACTTTAGGTATCAAAGAACAGATCATTTTCCCTGAGATTTCAATTGATAAAGTATCTAAGATTTCAGGTATGGACATTACTTTTGTAACTACGGCATCTACGGATGAAGAAGCTTACGCTTTGTTAGCTGCAGTTGGAATGCCTTTTTCAAATATTAAAAAATAATTAGCCAAGAGGCTGTTTAAAACATTTAAATTTTTTACAATATGGCTAAAGAGTCAGTAAAAGCAAGAGAAAGAAAACGCGAAGCTGCTGTAGCAAAGTATGCAGCTAAAAGAGCGATTTTAAAAGCAGCCGGCGATTATGCTGGTTTAGATAAGCTTCCTAAGAATGCTTCTCCAGTACGTTTACACAATCGTTGTAAATTGACAGGTCGTCCTCGTGGATACATGCGTAAATTCGGCATTAGCCGTGTTACTTTCCGTGAAATGGCTTCGAACGGTTTGATTCCAGGTGTGACTAAATCAAGCTGGTAATAAAAATTTGATTAATTAAATTCATTTTTGTAATTTTGCAGGCCCAATTAAAAGCTTGCGGCAAATTTAAAGACAATGACAGATCCTATAGCAGATTATTTAACCCGATTGAGAAATGCGCTTAAAGCGCGCCATAGGGTAGTTGAAATCCCTGCTTCTAATATTAAAAAGGAGATTACAAAGGTTCTTTTTGATAAAGGTTATATTTCTAATTATAAGTTTGATGATTCTTCTGTACAAGGAACAATCAAAATAGCTTTGAAATATAATGCAGTTACTAAGCAACCTGCAATTGTAAACTTAACCCGTATTTCTAAACCTGGTTTACGTAAATACAATGGTGCAGAGGAATTACCTCGTGTATTAAATGGTTTAGGTATTGCAATTTTATCTACTTCCAAGGGAGTTATTACAGATAAAGAGGCTCGTACTTTACACGTGGGTGGTGAAGTATTGTGCTACGTATATTAATAAATGTTTCACGCTGAAAGGAGCTTGTGCTCGTAATTTAAGCTATAAATTAAAGTAAATGTCTAGAATAGGAAATAAGATTATCACTTTGCCTGCTGGTGTTTCAGTAGATGTAAATGCGGGTAATTTGGTGACTGTAAAAGGGCCAAAAGGTACTTTATCTCAGCAAATCGATATTGATATCGAGGTTGCTATCGAGGATAATGTATTGACAGTTAAGCGTCCAACGGAGCAAAAGCGTCACAAAGCAATGCACGGTTTATATCGTTCTTTGATCAATAACATGGTTGTTGGTGTGAGTGATGGCTTCAAGAAAGAATTAGAGATTATCGGTGTGGGATATAAAGCAGCCAACCAAGGTAATATTTTAGAATTAAGCTTAGGATTTTCTCACTCTATTTTCATGTCTGTACCTGCTGAAATAAAGGTAGTTACTGCGATGGAGAAAGGTAAAAATCCAATGGTTGTTTTAGAAGGTATTGACAAACAGTTGATTGGCCAAGTAGCTGCTAAAATCAAATCATTACGTCCAGTTGAACCATACAAAGGTAAAGGTGTACGTTTTGTGGGTGAGCAGGTTCGTCGTAAGGCTGGTAAAGCTGGTGGTAAGAAATAAATTTTAAATGTGGGCCGGAAATCCACAAAAACAAGTTAATAACAATGGCAACAAGAAAAGATTTACGTAGAACACGCATTAAACGTGCGATTCGTGCGAAAATAGCAGGAACAGCTGAACGTCCTCGTTTAACTGTTTATCGTTCAAATAGTGCAATGTATGCACAGATTGTGGATGACTTATCTGGAAAGACTTTATTTTCAGCGACTTCATTTGTTAATGGAAAAGTTAACAACAATGTAGAAGCTTCTAAGAAAGTAGGTTTGGCGATTGCTGATAAAGCAAAAGCTGCAGGGATTACGAAAGTAGTTTTCGATCGTAACGGTTATTTATATCACGGAAGAATTAAATCATTAGCTGAAGGCGCTCGCGAGGGTGGCTTACAATTTTAATAAGATATGTCGCATTTACAAGCAAAACCAA
>JACCDS010654516.1_pt1 | contig 34517 bp, 30 predicted proteins | sample 7446441 | NCBI WGS metagenome assembly JACCDS01 (sample SAMN15323445, study PRJNA562643) | freshwater metagenome | isolation source: river surface water | place: USA:Blue River Watershed | collected 2017-08-17
CGTAAGCCGGCTTTTGTAAAGCGCGGTAGATAAGTGGCAAGACTAAACCTAAAAACCCGCACAACGCAATCAACTTGCTTTGTGAACGCAGATAGCTAAAGAATCGTTTAATCGATTCAATGACATCCCCTAGAACGATGGTCTTTTTATCTGCCATTATTTTACCGTGTTAATTAATGCGATGATTAAACCGCCTAAAGAAGCTAAACCCGTTCCCATCGCGATATATTCTGGTGTAGAAATTGGTTTCTTGTCTTTCTTAGCAGGCACATATACTTCAGCACCTGGCTCAAGGCTAGGGTAGAAACGAAAGAATAGAAAACGTTTCGTCGATTTTATTTCACCATTAGGACGCACCATATAGGCGTAGCGACGTGAGGCGTTAGGTGCAAACCAACCTGATTCTGAGATCAAACGGCGGAAACCTAATCCGCTGTGGTAGGCCACTTGGCGAGGCACATTCACTGCCCCAAAAGTCTGCACCGTCTGTGTTAACTTAGGCACCTTGATCACATCACCCTCCTCTAAAATGATATCATATAATGACCCTGGCTTCTCCATGGCCTCAGCTAGGCGAATGCCCACTGGCTTTTGGTCCACTAATAATCCATTTACATTCGAAGCAATTTTCGCCGTATCTGTCGGCGCAAAAGAATTGTTAGAACTACGCTTCGATTGATTCGAAATCGTATTAATCTTCGACGAGAACAAAGCCTCATCCGTCGCCGTCTGATTTGCACGCGTCTTACGTAATAAGATCGCTCCCGTCGCATAGCCCGTTTGTTTCAAGCCACCGGCACGCACAATGATATCTGAAAGTCGCTCTTTATTACCTGCTAAGGTATAATTACCCGGATAAAGCACCTCTCCCTCCACAGAAACGCTAATTTGCGAACGGTAGGAAGGTGATTTACGCACCGAAACGATATCAAAAGGCTGTAAAACAAAGTTCAAATCTTGCGGAGAAGATGAACCTAAATCAATCGTTTGAATAATAGAATAGGCTGTCGTATCTGAAGTTGATTTAGACGAAAGACGACGCGAAACCTCGATGCGTGAACGAGACGCCCCCTCTTTAAATCCATCTGCTAACAGGATTAAATCCTGAACACGCATATTATCCGCAAAGGCAAAAGTCGCCGGACGATTCACCTCCCCATTAATAGTCACCGAATAGTTCTCCCGCAAGGCGGTTAGCGAATAAATGTGAATCTTATCCTCCCGTTGCAAGCGAATCTCCGCTTTCCCAGCCAACACATCCTTCACATTAAAATGCATCAATACCGGCGTTAAATCAGGATTCAACCGACTTAACAGTGCACGATCTGTTGATGCATTCTCTTTCACGCGCACCGCCAGCAATAAGTCCTTTAAGTTCGAAAACTCATTTAAGCCATATTCCCCTGGATAATAAACCGCACCATCGATCGTAGTACGATTTGTATAGGTATTGGCCAAAACATCCACCACCAACGTATCCCCTGAATGCAAATTAAACGCTGCAAGCGCCTCTGCTTTCACCGATTGAATTTCAAAACCTGTCGCCCCCATGCGCTTCACACGAACACGCTCCTTAAAAGCTCCATCAGCAAAACCACCCGCATAACGCAAGATATCCGCTGCATTCTCCCCCTTCTTCAAGTCAAACAAAGCATTCTTCTTCGCAGCACCCGATACAGCCACGCGAGAATCGTAGGTCCCCACGCGAATCACATCATCGTCTTGCAGAATTCTATTCTTCGATAAATCTCCCTTTAACAAGAAGTCATATAAATCTAAAGTCGTAATCGTCTTGCCATTCCGAACTAATTCAATCTTGCGGAAAGAACCTAAATCAGATGGCCCTCCAGACGCATACAAGGCATTCATCAACGTAGAAAGTGAGGAAACAGAATAGTTGCCCGGCTTCTTTACTTCGCCCACCAAGGTCACTCGAATAGAACGTAATTGCCCTAAGGAAACCATCACTTTCGTGCTTCCACCCGCAATGGTGGTATAGATTTTAGCCGCTGATTCACGGATACGTACTTGCGCCTCTTCGATCGTTAAACCACTCACTTTAATAGGCCCCAGGTTAGGGAAACGGATATAACCTTCGGTGCTGACCTTCAGCTTTTTCGTGCTCTCGCTTAGGCCGTAGATGTCAACGATTAACTCATCTCCTACTCCTATCACGTAATTGCGAGGCGTAGAAATAGTCAAATTTGGTTCAAAGCTAAGGTTCTGATTTTCGAAAATTTCCGCACCGAAAATAGGCAAGCCCACACGAGCAGTAGGACCCGTGATTTCAATTTTCTTACGAGGAACAGTGATTTCGTCCTTCGTTTTGGTCTTGTAGGCGTTAATGGAAGTCGCCGTTAACGGATCCATCTCCGCTATGCGGCGGTTAAGAATGATGATCTGTTCAGGCGGGAGACCTTTTGCCTTCATAATCTGCTCGATCTCATCCGGAGATTTTCCCTGTAACTGGTAGCGCACCATAATCTGCGCTAATTGCTGATCGCTGATGTTATTGATGTCTACGGGAATCTCCTGGGCAAACGCGGGAATAGCCAGAATCAATAATATAAGTAGGCGTAATGCTTTCATCTCTGTTTTATTTAGGTCAAGTCCGAAGACAAAAAACCAGTCTATAAAATTACTATTTTATTTTATAAGATGATTGATAATTTATTGAGTGGAGGATAAAAACAAAAAAAGCCCGCCATCCGCGAGCTTCCTTTCTATATTAAATGACTAAGTTACGAAGTGACGACTAAGACGAAGTCGACTTAGCCGTAGGCGACTCTCCTCTCTTAACCTAACAGCTCCTTTAAGTTGACCGTCTTAAAAAACACATAAATCAACGACGCAAACACCCCCACAAACATAAACCCAATCGTAATCAAACTACGCTTAGGGCCATCCTTCTGAACTGCCACCTGAGCCGGTTCAAGAACCTTAAATACCGGAGTCTCGCGGTGTAATTTAACTTTAGACTCTTCGTATTGTCCACTAATCGTCGTGTACAAGTTATAGGCCATGTCTACCTCGTATTGTAATTTCTTCTCGCGATCTTTCGCTACGTTCAAAAACAAGTTCATATTTTGATCTCGGTAAGCACTTAGTGTAAACAAGGCTTGATCGTAACGCGCTCTTGATTCCGTTAATCGCTTCTCTAAGAAGGCAAGCTCTTGTCTAGCCTTTTGTGTACGGTAATCAGTCACATATTTCGTTAAGTAATGTTGAACCAAGGAAGTAATATTAGCCGCCGCAACCGCATTCGTTAATTTAGTCGTCAACGAAATTACACCTGATTTTTTATCAATCTCTAAAACGACAGATGCTCTCAGTTTGTTGATAGCCGCTTGTTCTTTCTTGTTCAATTTGATTAAATCCGCAGAAAGCGCTGAGGAAGGAACCTTATCTAATTTTACATCAGAAACTTCATCGTCATCTGATGGATCTCCGCCTAAATCTAACGGTGCTGTATCTTGCTTTTCAGATAAGAAGTCTAAAACCGTTTGCCACTTCTTGTGCTTCGTACTATAAATTTTCGCTTTCAACACCTCTTGTAAAAGAGGTGCACTTTGTACAATATTAGGATATAAATCAGGACGAATCGCCTCTGCTCCGGAAGAGCTCCCACCTAAATCTACGCCAGCTAATCCTGCAAGGGATTTTAACCCTCCCATACCGCCTGCGCCACCAGACTTTGAATCTAATTCAGGCAAAAGTTTTGCATTCGAAGAATATTCATTGGGTTGTGTCAACGAATAAATGGCCCCTAAAGCTGCAAATAATACCGCACAAGATGCGATTAAGATGCGATAGGACTTCAGTGTACGGAATATCTCACCAAAATTGATCGAAATTTCCCCGTTATCTTCTATTTGTTTATTTTCTAATGTCGACATGGAGATTATTTTGTCAAATTGTTAATCAATGTGGTCAAGGTAAGCGCTACGGAAACCAAAGCAGACGATAGACCTACCGCTTCAGCAGTCGTCATCCCTTTCTTCATATTCGTTGGAAATTCCGGAACGACAATTTCAGAACCTGGAACTACCTTAGGGTTTATGCGGAAGAAAAGGGCGCGTCTTCGCTTCGTAGAAATACCATTAGGCGCTTTTACGTACACATTTTTCTTGTCGGCGTATTCAGTATATCCACCCGCGCCATCTAGGTAGTCTTGAAGTGAATTCCCTTGTACATACGCGATGGCAATCGGGTTTTGTACCCCTCCTGATAACTTAACTGTTTCTAATACCCTTGGAATGACTAAACGGTCATTTTCCATCAATAGTAGATTGTTTTTAGAAGCGGGGTTCTTTAGAATTTCAGAAAGTTTTACGCCCACTACAGTTGAATCTCGGTATAAGATCGCTCCATCTAAATAACCTTCTGGTCTTAGTCCACCTGCTTCAAAAATCAAATCAGAGATTTTTTGATCATCTTTCGGGATGGCATATCTGCCTGGAAAATTAACCATTCCTTCTATCGTCACACCTCTTTGTACTTCATAATTAGGTGATCGACGTATGGAAATAATGTCAAAAGGTTTTAATTCAAACTGGCTAGCTTCATTATTAATATTCAAACTTCCATCAATGTCAAAAGTCTTCACTTGAATTTTCTCCTTAGTCGCATCATCATTCCCATGTGTAATAACGCGGCGGGATAATTCAATTTTTGCAAAACTTGCAGCTTCCTTAAATCCCTTAGCTAGCAATATTAAATCAGCCACTTTCATTCCGGCACGGAATTCAAAGATACCTGGCTTGTTCACCTCACCATATATACTCACGCGTTGGTTTTCTCGTAATGAATCGAGTGAATACACCGTTAATGAATCCTCACGATGCAAAGCAATGTCTGCAAGCTCACCTCTCAACACTTTTCCTAGATCAAATGAAATCATTTCTGGATCGTAATTCTCTTTTCTACGAGAGATCGTAGCGCGATTCAAAAAGGCATTTTCACGTGGTCCTTCCGCACGTTTGATTAAATCCTTCACTGTCGTTAAACCATTTTCAATCGCGAAAACACCCGGTCTAAATACAGCGCCACTTACTGTAACACGGTTTTCATAGCGTTCAATAATTTTACCTACTGAAATCGAATCCCCATTTTGTGGCTGGAAAGTAGCCACCTCATCTTGCGTAATGTTCAATAATTTTAATTCACGCGATGTGTTTCTACGCACATTCAATGAATAGGTATAGGCCTTATCTGTGAAGCCCCCTGCGTATCGAAGAATATCTTTTAAAGTTTCCCCTTTTACTGCCTCAAATACCATAGGACGTCTTACTTCTCCCGCTAATTCCAAATGGGAATCAAAATCTCCTACACGAATGATATCTTGGTCTTTTAATTGAATATTGTCCTTTTGATCTGCCTTTAATAAGAAATCATATAAGTCTAGCGTGCGAACGACTTTGTTATTTCTAATCACGCGAATGCTACGGTATGAACCATTCTCATTTGGGCCACCTGCTAAATACAATGCATTGAATACAGTGGCCAAAGACGAGATCGTATACGTACCTGGGTTCTCTACTTCCCCTACTAGAGTTACCTTAATACTACGCACATTGCCTAAGGTAATAATAGCTGATGAGCCACTTCCAGGGCGATTTAACCCTTGGTATAATTGCCTTAAACGACTTACAATGCGAGCGGATGCCGCTTCCACATTCAAGCCATTTACATAAATAGGGCTCAAATTAAGGATTTTCACCGTTCCTTCTGGACTAACCGTGACAGTATAATTATCCATCACTTCGCCAAAAATATCGACGTTCAACTCATCATCAGGTCCTAAGGTATAGTTCACTGGAGTGGCGATACGCAAATCCGGCTCGAAGTTTAATTTTTTGTTATTGAAAAGGTTCGCACCGTATATCTTTTTCTTGGGCAAAAGAGTAGAATCGATTATTTCCTCTTCCTCCATCGAAACATCTTCTGTATCCTCTTCATCTACATTTTTTGCCCCTTTTTTCGTGCTTAACTTACCTGAAACACTTCTTTTAGAGGAAGTTTTTCCTTTTGCTGTAGACGACTTCTCTTTGGTTTTACTATCCCCCAATTGAGTCAAACGGCTACGCATTTTGGCTATATCCGCTGAGGTATAACCTTGTGCTTTGGCTGCTTTTTCTAGTTGCGCTTCGGTCATTCCGCTGGATTGGGCACGCTCGAAGAAGGTAGAGATTTCTTCGTCACTTAAGTCTTCCACTTTACGTTTTGCTTGCGAGAAGGCAGCGTGAACGAGTACAAGAAAGGAGATGGTCAAAAGAATTCGACTGAAAAATTTCATACTAAAATATTATGGTACATATAGTTATTACAAATTTAGCTAAAAAATAGGAGAAGCGATGCTTTGGTGGATAGCGCTGCAAGGATTTTTATTTAATGGTAAAATAAAATTACTCATAAATTCCACTTGTAAAATTGGCTCCCACAATCAAGTACAAAATCAAATTATTCATCACAACATTTTCCAAAACCGACTGGCCTAACTTATACTCTTTCTACCACATAATCTTAGCCATTATTAAAATTGTCTGTTACTCTGAATCTGAACTGAAAATCCAAAAAATCTTAACTACAGTAAAAATTATAAATAAACTAGACTATACATTTATATTTCATAAAAACAGATCAACTTATTTTAAGGCCGACAGATCAATAGATGCCTCAATATTGCATGTAAAATCATCTTAGTAAGCATGGTCAATAGAATTATATATACTATCTTTAAAATAAATATAAAGTATGAATAATTCAGTAGAAGCGGCCTTAAAAAATTCAGGGGCTGTCATATTAGGTAAACAAGGTTCAATAACAGAATGGTTTATTGGTTTATTAGCAGTGCTAGGGTTCTCTTTAATTTATAGAATTCTATATATTAAATACTCTTCAGGTATTGGAAATAGAAATGCATTCGCATCTCAATTCTTCTTATTTTCGCTTGCTATTTATCTTATCATTTCTTCAATAAAAGCCTCCCTTGTTTTGTCTCTTGGACTTGTAGGCGCCTTATCTGTTGTAAGGTTTAGAAATGCCATCAAAGACACAGAGCAAATTATATATCTTTTATTTTTAATTGCATTATCACTCTCGATTGCTGCAAACCAATATTTAATAGGGGCATTAAGTGGCATAATTGGGATTATCTACTTGATAGTGGCGGGGATAGTTTCTATAAAACCAATTCAAACTGCAACTATTTATGTTGAATTTGAGGAACCTATAAGTCTAAAAGAGATAATTTCTAACTTAACTAAAGTAGAAAATTCAGTCATTTCTATAAATTATAGAGACAATTTGCTTGTCATTTCAGCAACATTTAATAATTATTCAGAGGCAGATTTATTGGACCAAACAAATTGGCTCAAAAATGTAGCAAAAGTATACCGGATAGCGAGTAACCAATCCTACTAAAATATTAAGATGATTATTCAAAATCAAAAAAGTAAAAGAATCAGATTACTACTTTTGTTGATCGCTTTTGCACTAAGTTGTATAATTTCATTTGCATTAGGCGTATTACTTTTAAAAAATGGCACCCTTAGAAAATGGTACGATGGTGCTGAAGCTATATTATCATACAATCAAAAAATTGACGTAGAAAATTATGAAAGATTAGCAAAAATAGATACCATTCATCTGAAACTTTCAAAAAAAAACTTTAACCGAATTTCACTACTTAGAAATAAAGTATTTTTTGATTTGAAAAACCTAGTAAACTACCATTTCCAATGGAAAGATGAACGACAATGGATTAAATCAAAAATAATTTTTAGAAATACATCATTTGATGGGAGGATTAAATTAATTGGGCTTAATGCAGACCATTATAGAGAGGGCATTAACTGGTCTACGCGAGTCAAATTAAAAAGCAATCACTACATATATGGATTTTCTAAATTCAACCTATTAAACCCCTATTCAAGGGGTTATTTTGCAGATCTTTACTATAACGAGATAAATCGAAATGTGGGCGGTTTATATATTCCATCTAAACCTGTAATTACTCATTTAGGGAGTCAAAAGATACTTCAAATATTTGAACCATTTTTTTCCAAAGAACTTTTAGAATTCAATCATCATAAGGATTTCATAATTATGAATGAAGATTCAACGGATAAAATAGGAAAGCACCATTTACGTTTAGTACATCCAAATTCTTCTAAATTATCACTTGAACAAAGACGTATATACGCTTTTTATGAAAAACAGTTTCAAAAAAAAAGTTTAGCAAATTATGTTAATAAGACAGATTTGATTTTACAATATTCAATAGGAATTAACACTGGAAACAATTTCCACCATATGGGATTCAACACTTATTATTATGCCGATCCAATGATAGGGGAATTGAGAACATTTATTAGAGAGATAGACGTAGCAGGAAGTAAATCAATAAATCTAGAAGAGTCTATAGAAAAATTAAAAATTAATAGACCTGATTCAACCGAATTAAAGTTTAAAATTTATACTAAAACAAAATCCATTAATAGTTTAAAGTTTAATACAGTATTAAATAATTCAAATGAATTAATAAATTTATATTTCCAGAGTCAACGTCTTATCCCGCGATCACATATTTACGCAAAAAAAATAAATAATCAATTAACAAACTCCAAGAAAGAGTTTAAATTTCCTGCCGTTCAAAAAAAACATTTAACTTATTTGAGTTCACTAACACTAAAAAACAAAACACTAATATATTGTGATAACGACTCGATATTAATATCATCGAATTCAAAAATCAAATTAATAAACGCACAAATTATCTTTAAAGGATATTTGAAAAACCATAACAAATTATCCTTTGAACTCGACGGAAACTCTTCTATTATTTTTGAAAGGTGTAATGTGAATCTTTCTAATACATCATTTAAAGGAGGAGGCACTAATTTAGGTAATATTATTCAAAATCGGCAAGTAAGCAGTCCTTATAATTTTGCTGAATGCACAGTATTATTAACTAATTGTATATTTTTAAAAAATATCTCTGGAGACGATTTAGTTAATTTTTACCGTTCAGATTTACTATTAAATGGAGTTGAGGTATTAAACGCAAAATATGATGGTTTGGATTTTGACTGGTGTACAGGTAGAATAAACAATTGTAAAATCTCTAATTGTGGAAATGACGGTCTTGATTTTGCAGGAAGCAAAATAAAAATTTTAAATACTGCGATCACAAAATGTGGAGATAAAGCAATATCAATTGGAGAAAAATCAAGAATTGAAGTTACTTGTATTGAACTTAATAAAAATGAAATAGGGATTGCAGTTAAAGATGAGAGTAAAATAAATATTTCATCAATAAATGCAACCAATAACTCTATTGATATTGTAGCATACAATAAAAAAGCGCAATATGGTATTTCTGAAATCATTGATTCTTCAGGCCTATTAAGTAAACTTTCCTATTTAATTGAAAACGACGTCTTAATTGAATCCCCAGTGAAAATTATTAAGCGTATAAATGAAATAAAAAAAATGATGTATGGACATAAATTTGGAAAAGCCAGTGTTAGATAAATTTAGAAAAGAAATAAAATTCGAATCGCCTTTATTTAAATTTGATAAAGTCTACAATGATTGTTTAGCGAATGGTTTTTTACATGAATATCCTAATAGAAAAGTATCATCAATTTATTTCGACGACATATTTAACTCCTATCTTAGCGATTCTTTGGATGGATTATTAAAACGAAAAAAAATCCGGTTAAGAAAATATAATGAAAACATTTTAGGACAGCTTGAGGAAAAAATAAAGAATAATCAATTAAATGATAAAAAAATAAAACATCTTGAAATAGTTCCAGACTTTACCAGTTACGATCAATTATTAAAATTTGTCAGAACTTATTATCCAAATAAAAATCTAATTCCAGCATCATTTGTATCTTATTTGCGTATATATTTAAAAAATAAAAAGTCCAATGTTAGAATAACATTGGACTACAATATAGAGACTTTAGATTTTCAGACAAATGTCTATAAAGAACTTAATGACACGTTTATCATAGAAGTAAAGTGTAAATTAGAAGCCGAATTACCCATTTTTAATTTAGGTTCACAAACAAGATTTTCAAAGTACTGTTTTTCGAGGCAAAAAGATTAATTACTTAATGGCTCACCCCCTTACTCTCCAACACACTCGTAAAAGTCCTAACTAGTATCACTAAATCAAACAATACCGACCGTCTCCCTAGATACTCTTTCTCCAGCGCCACTTTAGCCTCTAAGGATATCTCGTCGCGCCCGTTAATCTGTGCCCAACCCGTTATACCTGGCTTCATTTTATCTATCCCTGCTGCGACCCTTAAGGCCATTAAATCATCCTGATTATACAATGCTGGCCTGGGCCCTACGAATACCATTTCTCCTTTGATGATATTGATAAGGTTAGGTAATTCATCCAAACTCAATTTCCGCAGTACCGCTCCTATTCTCAATAAATAAGACGCAGGGTTTTCTAATAAATGCGTAGCGACATTCGGCGTATTCTTCTTCATGCTCCTAAACTTATAGATGTTAAAGAATGAATAATTAATTCCTATACGTTTTTGTTTGAAGAATATAGGAGATCCATCTTCAATGAAAATAACCAAAGCCACAACAAGAAAGATTGGTGACAATATAATAAGTACAATAAGGGCGAATAAACGGTTATGCATTATCAGAAAAAGATTGAAATGTCCGAATCAAACCATCTTTAGATGAAACTGGCAATGGCATACATATTGCTAATTTAATTCTAGAATTACTTACGACATAACTATTTGTAAGTTTATGTAACCGTTCTGAATTTAATGGCAATTTTAAGAAATCGCCTAAACGAGCTAAAATCCTAATTAGGTTCTTACTTATATTCCAAATCTTGGCATTTTTGCCTCTTGATTCGGCAATCATATTAACGACTTCATTGGTAGACAATGGTACATCGTCAGCTACGTTATAAACTCCAGATGCAATATCTTCTCTTTCTACTAATTCCTTTATTATGAAACAAAGGTTTTCAATTGAGAGATAGGAACGGGAGTTCTCAAACATCCCCAAAGGCCAAGGTATTCCATTAGAAATAATACTATATAAAAGATTTAAGTTTCCTTTATTACCTGGGCCATGAATCATACAGGGGCGTAAAATATAAACTCTTTTGCCCTGGGGGATTGGCTTTGAAAGAATGTAATTTTCTGCAAGCAATTTACTCTTACCATAATGAGTAATCGGATTAGGCATTACATCTTCAGATAATTCGCCATCGATTTCGTCTGCTGCTGCTTTAACAGAACTTAAAGTAATAAAAATTTTCGCCTTTGATACTAAAAACATATCAAATATCTCTTTAGTCAATTCTGTATTTACTTTATAATACTCATTAGGAATTGATACATTTTTGATATCATGAGCTTTACCAGCTAGGTGAATTACAGTCGAAGCGTCATCTTTCAAATTATAACTTCCCGACTTTAATTTAACTATTTTATTTGAACCAAAATATTTGACAACTGATTTTCCAACAAAACCAGAAGATCCAGTTAAATAAATCATTAATTATTTTTAATCAAAATGAAAAGATAAATACAAGAATCCAAATTAGTTCACAAAACTTTAATTTTTTCACATTTTTATTATTCAACTATTTAAATAATCAAGCACTAAAGATATTGCTATTTAACAAAAGATTCTTTTTCATTATAGTCAAATCTGATGCTACCATTTCTTTCACTAAACCTTTTAAATCATAGTGAGGAATCCAACCTAATTGAATTTTAGATTTTGTTGGATCGCCAATTAGTAAATCTACTTCAGTTGGCCTAAAATATTTAGGATCAACTGCAATTACTTGTTTACCTATTGCAACTTGAAACTCTGGATTAGAACAACCAATGACAAAACCCTTTTCATTAATCCCTTCACCATTAAATTCTAATTGTATTCCAACTTCTGCAAAAGCCATTCTAACGAAATCGCGAACACATGTAGTTTCTCCCATTGCAATAACATAATCATCAGGAGTTTCTTGTTGTAAAATACGCCACATTGCTTCAACATAATCTTTAGCATGCCCCCAATCTCTTTTAGCACCTAAATTTCCAAGATATAGACAATCTTGTTGACCTGTTACAATAGCAGCAGTAGCCATTGTAATTTTTCTAGTTACAAAAGTTTCTCCTCTTCTAGGAGATTCATGATTAAATAGTATCCCATTACAAGCAAACATGTTATAGGCTTCCCTATAATTTTTAGTAATCCAAAAACCATAAATCTTAGCTACACCATAAGGTGATCGAGGATAAAATGGAGACTTTTCATCATATAGCCCCTTTTCGTTTTTATTTTGAACTAATCCACCATACAATTCAGATGTTGAAGCTTGATAAATACGTGTTTTCTTTTCCAATCCTAAAATTCTTACAGCTTCTAAAATTCTTAATGTTCCGATACCGTCTACATTTGCAACATATTCAGGAGAGTCAAATGACACCTTAACGTGGCTCATTGCTCCTAAATTATATATTTCGTGTGGTTGAACTTCTTGAATTATTCTAATAATATTTGTAGAATCTGTTAAATCACCATAATGTAGTTTGAAATTAATATGGTCTTCATGTAAATCCTGATATATGTGATCAATTCGCTGAGTATTGAATGAAGATGACCTTCTTTTTACACCATGAACTTTATATCCTTTTTCTAGAAGTAATTCCGCTAAGTATGATCCATCTTGGCCGGTGATTCCTGTAATTAACGCTACTTTCATATATATTTAAACATTTGGTAATTATACTTTTAAACAAATTAAAAAAATCCTAAGAATTCAATCCTTAAATAGAGTGCCTGATATAAATTAAAATAAATTGTTTTAAATGTAACAATTCATAATATTAAAGTCGTTTTGTAAACAAAAAGTCGAAAATTTTCCAAATGAATCTTAAACGAATATAAGTTTTATGGAACCGAATACCATTCAATTTAAGAGCTTTAATAATTTCATTTGTAATCGTAATGTATGAATTTAGGCCAGAACTGCTAATACCTCCGACCAACATATTAGTAGTTGTTAAACCAGAATATTTTGAGTTAATTTTATTAACAAGAAAATATCTGGTTATAAATTCATAATCAGCACCGATTTTAAAACTTAGATTATAATAACCAAATTTTTCGAAAAGTTCTCTTTTCAAAAATATTGATGGATGAGGAGGCATATAACCAAACCTTAAATCTGTAGGTTTCCAATTTTTTGAAGAATAAAATCTTACTAATTTTCCTGATTGATCAGATTGTAAAACATTTCCATAAGATGCTTCTATTTCATTAAACAAATGAAAAGAAGCTATATTCTCTAAAACACTATTAGAAGTAAATGTATCATCAGAATTAAGCAGTCCAACAATGTTTCCTGTACTAAGAGATATACCCTTATTCATAGCATCATATAAACCATAATCAGGCTCAGAAATCCATTTAGAAATATATTGTTCATATTTCTTTATAATATTTAATGTACCATCAGTAGAATTACCATCAATAATTATGTACTCAAAATTATCATAAGTCTGATTAATAACAGAAATAATTGTATCTTCTAGTGTCACTACACTGTTAAAACAAACAGTAATAATTGAAATTTTCATTAATAAGTTTTGAAAGTATATAACCTACATCAGTTAATTAATTCCTTATAAAGTTGAATGTATTGATCAATAGAATCTGTATAATCAAAATGTTGCAACGCATACATTCTACAAGAGATCCTTAAGCTCTCTCTGTCTAATGAATTTAACAATTCAATTTTTGAAACAATATTATCAATGTCCCCTTTATTCACTACATACCCTGTTTTAGATGAAATGGATTCTGGACTTCCACCAGTATCATAAGTAATTACTGGTGTACCACAAGCAATAGATTCAAGATTAATCGTAGGATATGTATCTTCATAAGTAGGGTTAAACAAGACTAATGAATTAGTATATAAACAAACTAATTCATCTAAATTTTCTGTTTTTTGTAACCCAATAACATTCTCTGGGAGTGTACGAATTTGCATTTCCGAAACACCAACAATTATAATCTGATAATTGGCATCTAATTTTTTGGATAATTCAATAATATCATCAAAACCTTTATTTTTTGTCCACACATTAGCAACACATAAAATAATTATTTTATTTTGATCTAAAACAATTTTAACATTAGAAAGACTCCTTGATGGATCAAAACAACTTAAATCAACACCATTATAAATTTGCCTAATATTTTTATCCGCCAGAAAAGATTTCAACAACTCCTTATTTAACCACTTTGATACAGGGACTAAAGTCAGGTTAGATAAATCTGAAAAAAGAATCTTTTTCTTTAAATAATTATTCTTAGAGTTATCAAAAAATAAACTTGAAGGATAAGAATTAATTTGAGGACAATCAAAACAAATATTTTCCCATTTTCTGCAATTTAAATTCATAAAATGAGCGCAATGACCTGTAAAGGACCAGCAATCATGTAAGGTCCATACAACAGGTATTTTTTTTTTAGATAAATATCTAAAAAGCAAATCAACATTTAAATAATAACCGTGTATATTATGTAAATGAATAATGTCAACGTCAATTTTATCAATATATATTAATAATTTTTTTGTGTTTAAGTAAGAACCGAAACCATGCAAATCAAAAAACCTAGTAAGTAAAGCGTGAAAATATAAATCTAATTTTGAACCAATTTTAAATAAGTTGGAAAAATAGCTCTTGGAATGTCCTCTACCAAATCCAACATAACTAACGCCATTTAATTGTGTAATTTTTTCTCCGATTTGAGAAACAATACGACCGGTTGAACCAGAATTATAAGTTGTATTAATTTGTAATATCTTCACTAGTCAAATTCTTAAAATTCTTTAAATTTCATTATTAATAAACTATTGGAACAAAATATTAGTTATATAATTTAATATTTTTAGAAAAAGCGATAGTTGGTCTTTCAACGAAATGATATAAAACAAAAGAAGAAATCAAACAAATAACTATAGCTAGTATCAAAATAATAATTTGCATAAAGTAATTGTCATGAGAAAACCTAGCTCCATAATTTATAATTCTTAAGCCAATGGGTATGTGAATTAGATATAATGAATAAGAAATTTTACCTAAAAATTTTAAAAAAATAACTTCACCAAAAGGTGACCAAAAAATTAAAATTACAGTAATTAGGGAAGCAATAACTTGACAAGTTCCTTCCCCAAGGAAGAAAATGTAAATTAGTGAAATAAAAAAATATCCAAAAGTTTCAGTTTTAGACATTAGTTTGTTGAAGTGAAAACAAAATATAACGCCAATTAAAAAATATGGAAGATATTTAAAAATAAATACATCTGAATTTATAATCAAACAACTAAATAAACACAAAATGAAAACCAACAAAAAAGACTTAGAACTAAATTTTAAGAAAGGGAATATCAATCCTAATAATAAGTAAAATTGAAATTCTATTCCTAAAGTCCAATAAACAGGGTTTAACCACCTAATCCCAAACAAATCAGATAAATATCCAACATGTGATAATATGCCTAAATAGGTATAATTATGATGTACCCCTTGATATATGCTACTTTTTTCAGAAACAAAATTTAAGAAAACTACTATTAAAATAGAAAGCAAATAAGGTGGTTCTAAGCGTATTAAACGTTTTAATATAAAATAAGGAAAATATTTAAATTTATACTCAATGTGTATTAAAGTATTACACAATACAAATCCACTAATTATAAAAAACATTACAACACCCAAGAAGCCAAATTTTCCAAAATTTCTTAAAGCCCCTTCATTTAAAAAACTAACATTTGAATTTGTAAAATGAAAGAGGACAACAGCGGATGCAGCCAAACCTCTAATTGAATCTAACGTTCTAATTCTTTCCATCTACATTAGTTAGTTTCTTGTATATATTCATTAGTTCAATAAATTGATTATTCGGATTGAATTTTTTTACTACGTCATCATATGCAACTTTTGATTTGTCGACATATTTGGATGGATAAATTTCAAAATCAATTACTAATTTTGCGAAATTACTCAAAGTGTCATCAGTCTCATCTCTCCACTGATTAGTATTGTCTGGACGTTTGATAAATGTCGAATTACTACTAGTAATTAAAGGGTTTCTACTATCGAAATATTCTCCTGCACCAATCAATCCAAAAACAGGCACTTTCAATAACATTGCATCAGCCAATGCTAACCCAAATGATTCATACCTTGCAAAAAAACCATATATATCCATAATTCTATATAATGGCTCTACATTATCGACAAAACCCGTAATGTGAACTCGATCTAACACATTCAACTTCAATGCAAGTTTAATTAATTCAGGTTTAAAATCACCATCGCCAATAATTAATGCATGCCATTTATTGTCTAAAAAGTTCAAAGTTCTGATCAAATCTTCAAACCCTCTTGCCTGAACTATTCTACCAATTGAACCAATAACTTTGGCATCGTTGGGAATATTATATTTTAATCTTACTTCTTCATCACTTACGATATTGCTATTTTTTAATTCAACAGCATTGTAGAGTATGTCAATTTTTAAAGAACTAGCAAAATGATTTTTAATTAGTTCGTCTCTTGTACCATGTGTAATTACAATAAAACGGTTAATACATATTCTAGATAGAATCCAAAGAGCGTGAATTCTAAACTTTAATGATCTGTTCCAATAAGCACCATGAATATGAAGTACTGATTTAGTTTTTAGTAACAATAAGCATAACTGAACCCAATATACTGGATCTATCAAATGAACAATTTTAGGAGATATTTTTTTATATAAGCTATAAAATTTAAAAATAGACTTGTAGCCCTTTCCATTCTCGGAATTTAAATAGTAACAATTTTTAGAAAATCGGGATCCTATAATACCCTTCTCTCCATATACAAATACTACATTAAATACGACACTATTTTGATCTAATTGATTTAAAATCGTTTCTAAAACTCTAATACTTCCACCACTCGAAGAACTATCAACATATGCTACATATAAAATCATATATCCCTAAAAATAAGATTTAAGTAAATTCAAAATCCTCCTATAAATAGTTAAATTTTCTACATTTTCCGAATAATATTTTGTTGTATTTCTAACAGAATAATGCCCTTTAATTGGCTTCTCTATAGTGTAATAATACAAAGCAATACTTTTACGACTTACATTTTCAGGCAATGTCATAGGTACGGGATGACCATGAATAGAATCATCATCAGTAACAAACAAAACAGTAGTATTAATACTTGGCGCAATTGATTTATGAAAACTCTTATTATTATCCTCAATTTCTAAATATCCTCCATATTCCTCTTTCCAATCAGAATTAAGATATACTAACAAATTTAATCTCCTATATAATTTAATATTTTCATTATAATTAAAATCTGCATGCATATCAAGATAGCCTCCATTAAACGTATTATGCATACCACCTCCTAAAAACGTCCTATCAACCACCAAATTATTAATACCAGTAACTTTCTCTAAAAAAGTAACAAACTCATTTGACATTGCATAATCAATAAGTTTTTTAGTATTAGCTGGGAAATTACCATAGGATCCACAAAACTTTTTCCATTTTGCATTTGCAAAGTTTTTTTGTCCATCCCATTTATCAAAATCCTTAAATTCATTTTCAATAGATAACAATAATTCAATATCCCAAAGACCCTCCTTTACAAAATGTGGAAATGGCTTTTCACTATTAAATTCGGTAGAATCCATTTTGAAATAGTTTAACATAATATTATGGTTTATAAATTAAAAAATAATTAAACTAATTAATAATATCATTAATTAAGGAAACTGTAGAACTCCATAACATTGTTGAAGAATTATTTATGGAATTTACTTTGAGAGAATTAATTTTTTCACGATTATTAGAGTAATAAATTAAAGTTTCGCCAATTTCTTCAATACTCATATTGGCAGATATACCAATTGAAGCTTCACCTATGACATGTTCAGGAGATCCCCCGACTTCTGAATACATAACAGCTAAACCCAAAGCATGAAACTCTCTTAAGCATATTCCACCTGCTTCAGCTTTTGATAATAAACATCCCAAATCACATTCTGATATCAAGGAAAAATATTCATCAAATGACTTAGATTTATCTAGAAAACCAACCCATTCCACAAACTCAGGAAGCATATCATCGCTTAATTTCAATTCAGACTTATCACATCCTATTACCCTCAAAGTAATACTCGCTCCTAAATTTTGTGCATATTTTAATGCTAATAAAAGACGATCAAGACCTTTTCTTACAGGCTCTTTACCAATAAAAATAAGCTTCAATGGACCATCTTTATCCATTAATGATTTAGATGAATTTTGAAACTTTAAATATGTTTCAGGAAAAATATTGGCACCAGGCTGAACAACAAAAATTTTATTTTCAGATATAAGATAATCATTAACTAAACTTTCCTTACACCAATTACTATGAACAAAAATTTTATCAGCTCTTTCATATCCAAGTTTCTCTAATTTTAAACTTGATTTAATAATATGTTTTCCAATTATAGTATTGACATTATATAACTCAAATAACTGTATTAACGTTTGATCAATGAAAAAATACAACTCTATATCTTTTTGATCTAATAAAGCTTTTGGATAAAGTTGGAAACAATTGATAACCCTTCCGCCTTTGATTCTATTTAAATGTGGCCTCCATAAATTAACGAGAAAAAAATTTGAATATTGATACCCCCCCCTTTCAAAAAAAAATAATACCCTAAATATATTCCAAAAAACCCTACAAATTCGATGAAAATAAGTATTTGGATCTAAATTAAGACCAAAGTCAATTAAATTATGTTTTTTTCCTTCATTTAAAAAAAAATAAGGAATACCACTCCAAGTACTAGAATTATTTGAATCACCGATTGCTGCTAAAAATGTTTTCCTTTTCAAATCCACTGCTATATTATTTTAAAATACTCTGATACTGACTAATCATCTCTTCTAAACTATAATTTTTAACTCGAATATGAGATAATGCTGAATAAGCTTCTCTCTCTGTTTTATTTATTAATAAATTCATTATTAACTCAGAAAGTAAAATATGATCTTCAACATGAAACAATATACCAAACTCACCGTTATTTAATATTTCTCGATTTGGTGGAATATCTGAAGCTATAATAGGCAATTTGGCAACCATTGCCTCTAATATAACATTAGGAAATCCTTCTGAAAAACTGGAATGGACAAAAATTGAAAATGATGGCAAAACTTCATATACATTATTTAAGTACCCTAAAAAATTAGTTTTACAATTCAATTCTCTAGCTAATAGACTCAATTCATTTCTCCTTAAACCATCCCCAATTAAATTAAGATAAACTTCTGGAAAATGTTTTTGAACAATTGCCATTGCCCTAATTAATGTTCGATGATCTTTTGATTCATCCATACGTGAAACCATAACAACTGAATCCTTAATTATTTTAGCGTTAGATTTTACAAAACTTATTTCTATACCATTATTTATAACAATAATTCTGCGTTTATAGTAACCTCCAATTTGGACTAGCCAATCTTTAACTGAATTACTAACTGCAATTTGATTAGTCAAAAATAAATTTGATAAAAATTGAATTATAAATAATTTAATAAAGCTAAACTTTAAAGGCATAGCAGATACACGAACAATTCTATTTTTTACACCTAAAATTATACTAATAAATTGCAAAAAGATTATTTTATAATTATATGTATAAGAAATAACAGAATAAATTCTATTATTTCTTATCAACAAAAAATACTTTATTATAAAAGGAAGACTCAAAATATTCGTTTGAGAAAAACTAATAATTTCAACATCATATTTTTTCAATTTATCAACTAACAATTTAGAATCAGTATTTAATGCCAATACAAAACATTTGAAAATACTTCTATCAATATTCGAAAGTAATTGATAGGCCGCAGTTTCATTTCCCCCAAAACCTAATGAATCTAAAATCAATAAGACATTTAATTTAGAACTACTCATTTATAAACATCTTTGAATTAAAATGGGCTGCAGAAATATCAGTAGAAATTTGACTCCCAAGTTCTACGGATCTTGATGAAAAATTTATAAAATCATCATCTCCTAAATTTATAAATTTTATCATACAATCATACAAACTATCTCTCTGACCTTCTTTAATGACAAAACCATTATATTTATCAATCAAAAAAACTGAGCTAGCTCCACAATTCTCAGTACATATAATTGGTAAACCGCACAAAACAGCTTCATGTATGACTAAACCCCATGGTTCATAATTACTCGGCAATAATAAGCAATCACATTCGTTCATAATAGAAGATACTTCATAGGGATTTAAAAAACCTTTATGAATAACATTTTTAAGTTGCATAATTTCACTCTTTAATGAACCTTCACCAGCAACTACCAATTCCCAATCTGGATATAATTTAGAAATATGATTCCAAGCATCAATTAGTTGATCAATCCCTTTAACTTTTTCTAATCTACCAACAAATAAAAACTTTCTGGTTTTTGTTCTAACTATTGAACGATTGCTAAAAACATTTGTATCTCCACTTAATAAACAAAAAATAATCTCAGAATAATTAAAACCAAACCTAATTGCAGCTTCAAATTGAGGAAATCCAGGTATCCAAACATTTGTAAAAAATAACCTTCTAAATGTGTTAATATTAAAAATAAAAGACCCTAATTTTTGCTTAAAGGAATTGGTATACTGAGTATCCATACAGCAAATTACCTTGTAACCTTTTGTTCTATATTTAAGTGCTACAGCTAAATATGATAAATCCAACCATCCAGAAATTACTATAACTTTAGCATCAATTTCGTCGACAAGAGACGACAACGATTTAAAGTCACTGGGCTTCTTATAAACATTAAAATTAGGATTATAATATTTTAGATGACTGATTGATCCAGCATTATTACCCCAATGAATTAAGTGCACATCATAAGAATAATTATTTTTTAATGCACTAATAACAGATATATTATATGAAAAAACATCCGCCAATAAAAATAAAACTTTCATTATTTAAAAATACTTTTTTGGGAAAAAAATACAAAAATTAGCGAAAATAAAATGGCGCAGAAAAAACTTATGCTAGACATTAAATCACCTCTTAAAATAAATAATATGTACGGTATTAATATCAAATATAAAATAACATAAAATTGTCGATATTTATTTCGCTCTGATAATCTTAGTGTTGATTCTATAAATTTTACAACTAAACCTAAAATTATAGAAAAAAAGATAATTCCTAAAAAACCAAAATTAATAAATCCTTCAGCATAATAATTAAATGAAATATTAGTGAAATTTAAATGATTTAAATCAGCAATATAACTACCAGAACCCACAGGCTTATTATTCCATAAAACCCTTGGGATAAAAAACAATAATACCCCAAGCAATTGCTTACCATAAGTTATTACATTTTGGTCTATTGCTACAGCCAAACTATTATATGAATCATAATTACCAGTCAAAAAATATTTAAATGATAATGCATTAATTAAATTTATATCACGAGTAAAAACCCGTAATTCATCAATAATTGGAAATAAAATAGCGAATCCTAAAGCAATTAAAATTGGAAGCCTATATCCAATTAATAATCGAGGATAAAACAAAACTAATATAGTAAAATAAATTGTTCCTGCCATAAAACGAGAAATAGCAGTTGGAGGACATGTTACAATAATTATAAAAATGAAAACAATATTCAAGATCTTACTCTTTGGAAAATTTATATAGTAAATCAAAAAAGACATAAAAGGGATATACCTAATAGTCTCTGAAAGAAGTGATATTGAACTTGTTAATTCCATCCCAACGTTATCACTATCTGCAACCCGAAAAATAAGTTGATTAAGTGTTGGAATGCCATTAATAGCAAACCAAAAACCACAGGATATTAATGAAAGTGCAACAGGTAAAATAGGAAAATTGAGATTTTTTTTATTATTCTTATACAGTATATCAATTACTAAACTATAATGAGAATTAATGTAAGTAGTTCTTTTAAAAGTTAGAACAAAAAAAAATAAATTCGCTAAAAACAGAGAAATATTCGTTATTATATATGATGAATCAACAGGTTTTTTAAAATCCCATGGTACAATATTATTCGAATATTGAATATATGGGACAAAACTCATAAAGATTAACTGAAAAACCCAGTAAGTCCTTGAAATTCCGCCTTTCGACTTCAATAAAAAGAAGAATGACTGAAGCCCTAAAATTATATAACTAAATAATATCACTATTATTTATATTATTTTTTTGAATTTAGAACTACCTAAATATGAAAAAATATTCACTATTGAAATCCAATTAAATGCATTATTAAATTTTAAGTTATTAGAAAATTCACAAAAATTATTTGCTACATTATTGGGAAAAAAACCGGCAAATTCAACAGTATTCCGAATTTCTAAATATTTTTTTCTTTCATTTGAATCCGATAATTTACTTAATTTATATACTAACTCAGAAGTAGATGAATATAAATAATCAGATTTGCTTAAAAGATTTAACATTCTAGAATAAGCAGGTGTAGAACTGGCAATAACAGGTACTCCTAAATAAATACTTGCTACTAATTTATTTGCACTTTTAGAATTAACCAAAGTTCCACCAAAATGACTTAAAATACATACATCAACATTATTCATTAAATCTAGTTCAAATGTTGATTTATTCCATTTAACAAAATTAATATTGATTTTATTATCAATATTTGAATAAGGGTTCTCGTCAGAAATAATTACAATAGAATATCCCATATTGCTGATCTCCTCGAATTCATTATATAAGTTAAAATTGGCTGAGTTCCCAAACCAACCAACTCTCAAATTCCCATCATTTGATATTACAGATGTAGGACTAATAGATTCATTATAGTAATCAATTGGATTTTCAAAAACAAAATAGGAAATATTTTCTAAATCTTTAGTATACAAGCAATTTTTAACTATTTTCATTTGCTCTTCTGTAGCAGTAGTAATTGCATCAACAACTTTTGCAAAATATCTAACCCTATTTTTCCAATCAATATTATTTAAAAGTACATCATCAATATCTAAAATTATTTTCCCACCAATGAGTCTTGCCATAAAAACAAAAAACAAAGCTTTGAAATCCAAACGCTTTTGAATGACATATATAGACGCAAAACCAAACAAACCTATTTTACTAGAAATGCCCATTTTGTTAAGCTCTCTATTTAAAACAAAACACCTTAAACGAGAACTAGCTAAATTTTCATCCCCTAATGGCAACCATAAAAATTTAGACTTCATATTAATATTAAAATAGAATAAGAAAATTCATTAAAACGAAAAATAATTATCTAATTCAGTTACATACTTAAAAAGTTTGTCAGAAAAAGCATTCGCAGAAAATACATCGATATATCCCTGGGATGATAAAAAATTCCTACCATTCAATATATAATTATTCCATTCTTCTTCGGACATTGATGAAATTATACATTTAAGTGCTGAAGGAGAAACATCCTCAGAAACATAAATAAAACAGTCTTTAGGTATATAATCAGTTATATTTTCACATCCATAATAAAGAGGTACGCAACCCGCTCTTAAACATTCAAATATTTTTTCAGAAATGTATGAAGTACTATTTGAATAATTTTCAAAAGCAAGTGCATATCTATAATTTCCTAATAATTCTAATTTATTTCCATTATACTCACCTTTACTACAAAAGTTATTATTAATGAAAAACTTGAAATATCTTATCCACGATTGAATATCATCTTTACTCCAATATCTACCATATAGATCAAATAAATTAAATTTTTTGTTTAAAAAGACTCTCCGTCTTGAATACAGTCCTTTAGGCCTTTTAAAGAATAAATTAAAATAATCATTATTCCATTCTCTATCTATTTCTTGTAAAATTGGAAGACTAAATAAACCTTTACCTTTACGAGGAGCCAAAATGCCATTATATCTATTCGAACAAATAGCAACTGCTAACTTCCTAGAATCGAAAGGGATAAAACAATTATTAAAATCAACTTCATCAATAAAATAATTAATTTCTCTATGTTTTATATTCTTAATTTTAGAGTTACAAGACAATACCAAATCGAAATCGACCCAATTCTTCTCATTAAATAATGCAGGCCTATCTAATGGACTTTCCCAAATCTGTAAAATAAAAAAAGTTCCATTGGGCTTAGAGTTTACAAATTTCTTATTAGGTAGGTCTCTAAAAATAACTATACTATTTTCAGAAATTTCTTCATTTTCAACAACGGCATATCCAGATTCTACTGCCTTTTTCCTAAATAAATTATACCCAGACGAATAATGGCCATATTGACTAGAACTAAAAATAGAATCATTTTTATAATTAGAAATAAAATTAATCTTTTTCATAAATTAAATTTCACTAATTAAACCTTTACATTAATAATTTCTCCTTGAGTAATTTCATAAATCAAATCGCAAAATTTTAATGTTTCTTTATTATGGGAGATTATAACCATAGTTGTAATTCCCTTCAAATTTTTTAATGAATTTGTAATTGCTATTTCTGTTTCAAAGTCTAGTGAACTAGTAGGCTCATCAAATACAATAAATTCTGCCCCTTCGTATAATGCTCTTGCAATTCCAATTCTTTGCCTTTGACCACCTGAAAGTTTACCGCCCCGTTCACCGACGTTGGTCAATAAACCATCTTTTTGAAGATTAATAAAATCGTCAAGCGAAGCAAGTTTAATAGCCTTTAATACTGCTTCATAATCAATTTCATTTTCTTGTTTGCCAACTGCAATATTTGCTAAAATAGTATCATCTGTTAAATAAATAGATTGAGGAACATGTGCTACATGTTTCCTCCAACTATTAATGCTCCTATTATCAATATTAATATCGTCAATTTCAAATACTCCTTTATTGGGACTTAATAATCCTAACAAAATATCCGATAATGTACTTTTACCACTACCTGATCTTCCAATTATTCCTATACAAGAATATTTCTGGATATTCAAGTTGATATTTTTTAAAACAAAATCAGAATCATTATCATATTTAAAAAACAATTTCTCCAATTTTATTTCCCTATTGAACTCGATAGGTATATCACTTTGACATATATCAATATTTACCTCTTTTGAGGAATTTTTGCTAATAATTTCAGTTCCCACAACTAACCCTATTTGTATGTTAATGTAGGAACTATATATTTGATTTAGCAGAGGGAAAAGTTTCTGGGATGAAACTGCAATTAAACCCAAACTAACAATTATTTCAGAAGGATCTTTAGAACTAACAGATAAAAAATATGTCAAAAGAGCAATAAATACTATACCAGACGTTTCAATTATTGTTTTAGGGACAAAATTCAAATTTTGAATTTTTGATTGAGCATCTCTCAGATTATCCTCTAATATTTTATACTTATTCACATAGAAATCAAAGCGATTGTGAATAATTATATCTCTAATATTACCAGTAGACTCCTGTATAATTCGAATTATTTTCTCTGCTGAATCAGCTACTATTTTGGTATTAATTTTAACAGATTTTTTATATATTAAAGTTGTAATTAAATATAGAAACCCAAACACACTGATAGTAGACAACATCAGAATCGGATTTACGATTATTAATACAGTTAATGTTACTATAAGTAACACAAGTGCAACTATAATATTAATAGTAGGAATAATCCAACTACTAATTACCACTCCAATATTATGTGTAAGATCAGATAGAATTTCACTGCTATTTTTTTTTACATAATCTATATATGGTTTTGTTAAGAAGTTCCTAAATATATTTTTACTAATATTTTTACCATAATTATAAACAAAATTTGTTTGATAAGTATGTAAAACACTTCTTATATAAGCAGCAGAAATTACAACTAAAATATATAATCCAGTCAAAACTAATTTAAGGTCGCCAAAACTAGAAAAATTTATGAATTTTTTTATCTCTATAATAAATTCACTTCCTTTTGCAGTACTCTCTGAAGTTGTAACAACTGCTATAAATGGAATTAAACTTCCCAAGCTCAGTACTTCAAGAGAAGAAGATACAATCAATAATACTAGAATAAATGTTGCGGATTTTTTTTCTCTTGGTGAAAAAGATTCCCAAAGAATAGTATAACTACTTAATATTTTATTGTAATTCAATTTAATAATTTTTATTTGTAAAAATTAAAACCTTTAATTGTAAAAATCAATGATTTTATCGCATATAAAATCTATTTGTATATCTGACAATTGAATCATTGAAGGTAGCCAAAGTCCCTTTAACCCAACATTTTTAGACACAGGGTAGTGACCTATTTCGTTATAGGCCTTTTGCTCATTTATAGGCGGATACATATTTCTTGTTCCGATACCTAAATTATTTAAATATTCCGCAAGCTTGTCTCTATCTTCAACTAAACAATCAATGAACCATGGCGCACAATATCTTGTATCATTAATATACAAATTTACACTGCTAAGATGATTTAGATTTTGATAATATCTTTTCCAAATTTCTTTTTTCCTCTCAACTCTTTTTTCCAATTTTTTCATCTGTGCAATACCAAGACATGCTTGCAGCTCAGTGAATTTAAAATTGTAACCTATTGAATCATGAATATCATTTCCTCCACCAGATCGTCCAAAATCTTTTAATTTTCTTATCTTTCTAGCCAGTTGATCGTCATCAGTAATGATGGCACCTCCTTGACCCGTAGATATAATTTTAGGAGCAGAAAAAGAAAAACTACCAATTTTGCCCATGCGGCCAACATGAGTACCATTTTCATAAAATGAACCCAAAGATTGAGCTGCATCTTCAATTATGGGAATTCCAAATTCTGAAGATAATGAGACAAATTTATCAATTCCTGATACTGGAGCCCTTCCATTTGCTGAAACCAATAAAATTGCTTTGGTTTTTGGTGTAATTGCCTCTCTTACTTTATTAATATCCAATATTAATGTCTCTGGTTCGACGTCAACGAATATAGGTTTTGCCCCTATCATCTTAACAGAGTTAGGGGTAGCAATCATTGTATAATTAGGCACTATAACCTCATCACCATTCGAAATACCTAATGCCAATGCTGCAAGTGTCAACGAAATGGTTCCATTGTTAACGATAATACAATTTTTGGATTTAGTAAAATCACAAATCATATTTTCAAATAATTGAGTTCTTTTAAACTCAGTCATAAAACCGTCTTCACTTAAATATGACAAAATTTCCTCCTTTTCTTCGGAGCCAAACAATGGCCTCATTTGAGGAATAAAACCTTCATTAATCATAATTTATAAGCTTGTAAGTTTAAAGAAATAAGAACTCCATTTTCCTTATCCATATGAGGGAAATACGCCTGAGAATGGTCATCAAATGTAGAATGTTCAGTATTTCGCCAATCCCATAATTCGGGTTTAACAAAACCTATATCTGTTAATAATGATTGGAGAGATTCAAAATTATAAACAGTTTTATGATATAGACTTTGAGTTCCTCTGTTCGTAGGTATTTGCATTTTGCCAAATAAAGGCCCCAAAATTTTATTTAAATCATTGGTTTCATAATAGACTTTTAACAATGCATCAAAATCGGGCACAGCAATTCTTAGTATTCCCCCCGGTTTTAAAACCCGCTGCCACTCTCTAAGAACATTTTTAGCATCATCTCTGTCAAAATACTCTAACGCATGACTACAATAAATTAATTCTGCAGAATTATCAGAAAAAAATGGCAAAGAATCTATACTAGAATTATAATGAATATGAGGCATGTCACATAAATCTACATTTATAAAATCCGGAAAATTTCGATGCCAGCAACCAAGATGTATTTTCATGCTATTTATAATTTATCCATCCAAAATTGTGTCATCTCGTCCATCATGGATTCAAAACTGTATTCAGGCGTCCAATTAAATTTGTTTTTTAACTTAGTACAATCCCCCTTGAGGTATGGTAACTCCTCTGGTCTTAAGTAAATAGGATTTTGAACAACATACTCCTCATAATTTAATCCTAAACTAGAAAAAACATATTGTGTCATTTCTCTAACTGAATGTGTTTCACCTGTGGCAACTACAAAATCATCAGGAATTTCATTATTTATTATCATATGCATAGCTCTTACATAATCTTTTGAGTGACCCCAATCTCTGTAAGAATCCATATTCCCCATTTCTAATTTATTCGATAGCCCTTTTTTAATCATTACAGCGCCCTTAACAACCTTATTAGTCACAAAATTGCTGCCACGTCTAGGTGATTCATGATTAAATAAGATTCCATTACATGCATGTAGGCCATATGCTTTTCTATAGTTGTGAACAATGTTATATCCAAATACTTTAGAACAACCGTAAGGACTTACTGGGGTAAATAAAGTTGTTTCTCTTTGAAAACCATCTTTATCGACCGAACTTCCAAACATTTCAGATGAACTCGCTTGATAAAATTTAGCTTGTGGACATGCATTTTTATATGCCTCCAAAATATTCAATACACCTAGGGCGTTAGTTTGGGTAGTAAATTGTGGAATATCAAAACTAATTCTAACATGGCTTTGGGCAGCCAAATTATATATTTCATCAGGTTGAATTTTACTTAATAATTTTTCCAAGCCTGAAACATCTAATAAATCCCCATAATAAATGTGTAGATTTTCTAAATTAAAATCAATTCTGGAGGATTGATGTTCCGGGACAGAATTTCTTCTAACAATACCATGTACTTCATATCCGAGATCTAATAAATACTCAGTCAAATAGCTCCCATCTTGTCCAGCTATGCCTGTAATAAACGCTTTTTTCATTTCTATAATTATTTGTTTAAAAATATTTTGTCTAGTTCTTGTCCAAAATATGGACCAGTCTTGTATTCATATACTATTGTATTGTCTTCAAGAATCAGATAATTATGACCTCCTCTAAAAGTCATTGAACAATCGCCTGAATTTAAAATTGGTTCAGCAATCAACTTATCATCTAAATCATAAAAAAAACACTTTACACTACCTTGAATTACTACCCAGCTTTCTTGGGCAATATTTGTAGTTTTCTCCAAAATTATATGCTTATGGGCATGAAATGTTTGACCTTTTTTCATTTTCAAACTAGCGAGTTGCAAAAATTCCTCATCAGGCGCTATGTTTGTTCTCTCCGTAATATCATCTAAACGGTAAACCAGATGTAATAATTTATCAGGTTCTACTTTTGAGAAAAATTTTTCCATATACTTTATTGATTAATTTGTTTGTAGTTTTCGAATGTTAATCTGAGTCCTTCTTTAAATTTAATTTTTGGTGCATAGCCCAAAATAGTTGCAGCTTTATTTATATCTGCCTTAGAATGTTTAATATCGCCAATTCTTTCAGGTCCATAGGTAGGAACAATTTCATTATCACTAAATTCATTCAAAATTTTTATTATTTCATTTAGTGAAAAGTTATCCCCACAGGCAATATTGAATATTTCATGCTTTACAATACTTTGATTAAAAAATGATTTAATATTAGCTTGGACAACATTTTCGACAAAAGTAAAATCACGACTTGTTTCCCCATCTCCATTAATAATTGGACTTTTTTTGTCTATAAAACTTTGGCAAAACTTTGGTATTACAGCTGCATAAGGATTTTCAGGATTTTGATTAGGCCCAAAAACGTTAAAATATCTGAGGCCTATAGAACTAAAATTATAAACTCTACTAAATACATCTGCGTAAATTTCATTTACAGCTTTTGTAACTGCATAAGGACTAATTGGGGAACCCTCTTGTCCTTCCACTTTAGGAAATTTTTCACTATCCCCATAAGTACTTGATGATGCTGCATATACAAATTTTTTCAAACTTGAACTTTCTTTAGCGGCTAGTAATACGTTTAAAAAACCGCTAATATTAACATCATTTGTCGTTTTGGGATCTTTTATGGAACGAGGAACCGATCCAAGTGCAGCTTGATGAGAAATATATTCCATACCTTCCACTGCAATTTTACAAGTTTCAAAATTACGAATATCGCCCTCAATAAATTCAAAATTTTCAAATTCAAGAAATTTATTTATATTTTTGAAACAGCCATTCGACAAATTATCTAATACTCTAACTTTTCCTGCATTATATCGAAGTAAATATTCTACTAAATTACTTCCAATAAAACCCGCACCGCCGGTAATCAAAAAAGTCTTATCAGATAGGTCCAATTCATGAAATTGTACTTTATAAAGGTTTTCGTTATACATTTTATAATTAATTATAATCTTCCACTAATATTTTGTTTTCTTAAGACACCTTTAACATCATATATTACACTTGATTTATGAGTGTATTTGACAATATCAAAATTAAGGAATTCTGAATGAGCTACACCTAATACTATAGCATCAAATTTTTTATCAAAAATAATTTTATTAATAATTTCTAAATTATATTCATTCTTAACTTCATTTTTATTAGCCCACGGGTCAAATATTGTTAATATTACACCGAATGATCTTAATTCATTAATTATATCTATTACTTTTGTATTTCTAGTATCTGGACAATTTTCTTTAAAAGTAAATCCAAGTATCAAAACTTCAGATTTATTAACAATCAAGCCATTTTTAATCATTAATTTAACCACTTCAGAGGCAATATACTTCCCCATTCCATCATTTACTCTCCTTCCTGCCAATATTATTTCCGGATGATATCCAACTTCTTGAGCCTTTTGAGCTAAATAATATGGATCCACTCCAATACAATGACCTCCAACTAATCCTGGTTTAAATTTAATGAAATTCCACTTAGTTGAAGCGGCTTCTAGAACTTCATTTGTATCAATTCCCATAAGATTAAATATCTTACTTAGCTCATTAACAAAAGCAATATTTATATCACGCTGAGAATTTTCAATCACTTTTGCAGCTTCAGCCACTCTTATACTTGGGGCTTTATAAGTTCCTGCAGAGATTACGCTTTTATAAAGGGAATCAACAAAATTTGCCACTTGAGGTGTAGATCCGCTTGTCACTTTTAAAATTTTTGTAACTGTATGTTCCTTATCCCCAGGATTAATCCTCTCGGGAGAATATCCACAGAAAAAATCTTTATTATAAACTAAACCAGATATACCTTCAAGAATTGGTACCATTTCATCTTCTGTTACTCCAGGATAGACAGTAGATTCATAAATAACTAAATCTCCAGGTTTTAGATTATTAGCGACTATTTCGCTAGCCTTAATCATTGGAGTTAAAACAGGTCGATTATGTTTATCTGTTGGAGTTGGAACTGTAACAATAAAAATTGTACACTCTTTAAGGTGTTCTGACTCATTTGTAGGTAAAAACCCATTTAAAGAAGAATTTTTTACATTTAACACTGATTTAAGATGAAGCTCTTCTATTTCTAATGTATTATCTTTACCATTTGATAATTCATCTATACGAATTTTGTTGATATCAAACCCCACAACTCGGTATTTTTCAGCAAATGCAACTGCTAATGGCAACCCAACATAGCCTAGGCCAATAATTGCTATTTTAGAATTTTTAAGTTTCATTATCGAAATTTTGTTCACTATTTATTTTCCACTCTTCCAACAGAAATGTATCGAAAGCCTAATTTTTTCATCATTTGGACATCAAATAAATTCCTTCCATCAAATATAAGTTTATTACTACCCAAATACTTTTTGACTAGTTCAAAATCAGGAGACCTAAACTCACTCCATTCAGTAGCGATTATTAGAGCATCAGCATTTTCTAAGGCTTGATATTGATTAATTGCATATTGAATTTTATCCCCAATTAAAGATTTTACATTAGGAATCGCCTCCGGATCATATGCTGTTACACTAGCTCCAATTTTAATTAATTCATCAATAATAACAAGAGCAGGAGCATCTCTAATATCATCCGTATTGGGCTTAAATGCTAATCCCCACAAAGCCAATTTCTTGCCTTGTAAATCGTTATTGAATTGTTCTTTTATCTTGGTTATAAGATGTAATTTTTGCTTGGCATTTACTTTTTCTACTGCTCTTAATATTTCAAAATCATAGTTCACTTCTTTTGATGAGATAATTAGAGCTTGTACATCTTTTGGAAAACATGATCCCCCATAACCAATTCCTGGAAATAAAAAACGTTTGCCAATTCTCTCGTCTGACCCTACCCCTCTTCGCACCATATCAACATCAGCATCCAAACGCTCACATAGTTGCGCTATCTCATTCATAAAAGATATTTTAGTAGCAAGAAAAGAGTTCGCCGCATATTTAGTCAGCTCTGAGCTACGCTCATCCATGAATATTACAGGATTACCTTGTCTCACAAATGGTGCATATAAATCACTCATTAATTTTTTAGCACGCTCAGAATTTGTTCCAATAACGACACGGTCTGGTTTCATAAAATCTTCTACCGCAACACCCTCTCTTAAAAACTCCGGATTGCTAACCACGTCAAATTCTCCACTAAAGTTTTTTGCTATCGCCGCACTAACTTTATCTGCTGTACCCACTGGCACTGTACTCTTATTTACAACTACTTTATAATCTTTTAATATTTTACCCAATTGATCAGCAACGCCCAATACATATTTTAAATCTGCACTTCCATCTGCACCTGGAGGAGTTGGCAATGCTAAAAATATAATCGCTGAGCCTTCAATTGCCTCTTCTATTTGTGAAGAAAACTTTAATCTCCCCTCTTTGATATTTCTTAAAAAAATTTTTTCAAGCCCCGGCTCATAAATTGTAATTTGGCCACGACTTAACTTCTCAACTTTTGATTTATCGATATCAACACAAATCACATTGTTACCTGTCTCTGCGAAGCACGTACCTGTAACTAATCCAACATATCCTGTACCGATTACTGATATTTTCATATATTATTATTTAACAACCAGCTCGAAGATTGAATTTTATCCCCTAATCCATCAATCAACTCAATACCTAATTCTTTACAAATAGACAACTCTGGGATAGAATTATTATTTTGATCACCACCATTTGCAAAAGCTAAAATAAATTCGTCTGAAAGCTTTTCACTTATATGCTTAATAGTAGCACAAACCGTTCGATCATCATCGATTGATAAAAACACTATATCAACACTTTTTATATTCGAAACTATAAAAACCCTTTCATCTTCTTTTTGAAATTCTTTAGACCCTTTCAATGACCTTTGATGGTCACTATTTACAATAACTATTAATTTATCACCTTTTGATTTGGCAAAATTAAAATATTCAAGATGGCCTTTGTGAATTGGATTAAAATACCCACTGACAATGATTGCCTTTTGCTTCATAGATGATTATTTACTATTTTAAAATACAACTAGACACCAATTTAAAATACAACTAGACACCAAATTTTATATTTTGATTTTATTATATCTTACGTATTGAATTCCTCAAAATATGACTTTAAAATGAATTACTTTTTGATTTAATCATACGAAAATAAAATTTTCATAAAAGTAAACACTATCCTTCTATTCTTTCTCCACGGCTTCGCCATCCTGAGTCCCATTTTCATGCCCTCAAAAAATAAGAATTCGGAAACAAATATACCCCCATTTTGGTTTAGCGCCAAAGCATATTTATTTAATGGGAATATTTCGAAATATGTTCACCGAATTAATGGAAAAGTCCTATTTTAGTCGCTCAGCGCTTTTCCCTTCGTTTCTGGTAAATAAATCACGCCCACGATAACCGTTAATGCCGCTAGGGCGATGGGATAGAACAATCCAGCGAAATTCGAGTGGGTAATAGATCCCAGCCAGGTGGCTACGAAAGGGGCGCAGCCGCCGAACACACCATTAGCAAAGTGATACGGGATGGAAAGGGAGGTGTAGCGGATTTTGGTGGGAAAAAGTTCGACTAGGAAGGCGGCGATCGGGCCGTAGGCCATCGCCGCGAAACTCACCAATAAGCTGCAAATGAAAGCTAATTCGAGCTTGCCCGTCCAAGTTAGGAAGATCGAGCCATTGATTAAAGTGCCTTCTTCTGAGACGATGGTGGCCATCCAAGAGAATAAAGGGTAGTACCCGAGCGCAGCGAGGGCCATCCCACCCAGCATCACTTTCTTGCGACCTACGCGGTCGGACAAGCTGCCGAAATAGACGAAGAGAGGCGTCCCCACCACTAAGCTTGCGGCGATAATGAGGTTTGTAGTAATGAAATCGACCTGCAGGATCTTGTTAATGAAGATTTGGGCATAAAATTGGCCTGTGTGCCAGACTACGCCTTGGCCTACGATAGCTCCGAACATCGCGATGAGCATTAAGCGGCGGTTTGCCTTGCTCGCGAAAGCTTCTTTTAATGGGTTTTCGGAGAGTCGCCCTTCGGCTTTGAGTTTGGAGAAGAGTGGCGACTCGTCCATGTTTCGGCGGATGAAATAGGAAACGACGACGAGGATGCCGGATAGGGCGAA
>JACCDS010816860.1_pt1 | contig 34429 bp, 37 predicted proteins | sample 7446441 | NCBI WGS metagenome assembly JACCDS01 (sample SAMN15323445, study PRJNA562643) | freshwater metagenome | isolation source: river surface water | place: USA:Blue River Watershed | collected 2017-08-17
CGGCAAGCCAGGAATCGCACTCATGGCTAAAACGCATCGCCCGAACGACGAAACCATCATCGATCTGTTGAAGGCAGACCCTGAATTCGCCTGCGCTTACCTGCAGGCAGCATTTGAAGAAGCGCATCTGCCGGGTGGTCAGCAAGCGCTGATCGCTGCCATGCGCCAGATCGCCGAAGCGCATGGCATTGCGCAAGTGGCAGAAAAAGCGGGCATGCCACGCGAGTCGGTGTATCGTGCGCTAAGCCCCAAGGGTAATCCCACTTTAAAAACTTTGCTGTCCATCTTGAACGCTCAGGGCTTGCGCCTGACGGCGGTCAGCGCCTGACTTCTGACTGCAGGGTGCCGTGACCCATCGGTGCCAGTCGTGTGGCCAATTTGCATTGGCTGCTTGCGTCTTTATGATCGGCGGCGGGTTGACTCAGCAAGCGGTTGCTGAACGCATGGGCACCACCAAGAGCGCGATATCTCGCTTAGAGGCTACGGGGCGTCACGCGCCCTCACTGACCACATTAAAAAAATACGCAGCGGCTGTGGGTTGCGTTTTGCAGGTCAAGTTGGTGCCACAAAAGTAAACTGATTCATTCGTTCGCAGTGTCATTCGGTCGGCGGGGGGGGCGCGATGGACAAGACCGGGGGCCATTTCCCACGGCGGCACTTGCGAGCTGGGCAACATTTCAGGGGGGGCGAACAGCAACTCGCCGCTATTGACCCACAGGGCTTAAATGTCTGGCTCAACCAGTCAAAGGAATGCGAACTTCCTGAGGTGCATTGAGGAAAGCGAATGGATTTAAAAACTGCCGCCGCCAGAACAGTGCCCGGTCGACTTCACTCAAGCTTGCTTCATCGCAAATGGCTGGCCATTCGTGCTCTATGACATTCACCTGATGGTTGATGATGGCAATCGCTTCTGATCTTGCGAGCAGAAACGATGGGGCACAAGCAATGCACGTCACCAGATGGCTGCTTCGATCCCCATCATGAATGAGCATGGCTTGCGACGCCTGTTGCCCTGAACGTGATTGCGGGCAAATGTCATAAGCGGGCGTCAAGGACAACTGCTGCCCGTTCCAGAATGCAGCGTGGTTGCGCGCATGATCATCTGTGTTGCCACTCAGGATGTTGAAAACAAGCCTTGCGAACAGTTCACGCAGCGTTGCTTTGGGCTCGCTGAAGCGGTGGCGAATAATTTCTGCGAGTTTTTCATAGCTTGCATACGCAGCCATCATTTCATCTAATTCAAACAAGGTCAGCGCTGAAACCATAGCGCGCCTGCGCCATTGATCACCCTCGGCAACTCGATCAAAACGCTCAATCACCAATACATCTTTTCCCATGACCTTGCGCAGATTCACGCTGGCTACATTCAGTCCCACCTTATGTGCCAAACGCATGGCAATGAACTCTGCTTTGATCACGCTGTAGAGATCATTGCTTGCGGAAAACTTGACAATGTACTTTCGCTGGCCATCGTCGAGCAGCACTTTAGGGCGCGCTCCACCGAGGGATGTCCCATGGAGTAAGGCCTGATCCAGCTCGGGCGAAAGCGGAACACCCTTCTCAACCTTTTCTGCTGCCGTTTGTAAATCCTCGAGCGAAGGTTGCTGGGTTTGTCTTGGCACATATTGGGTCGCCGACATTTGAAAATCTAACGCTCCGATTCGGTCCGAGCCCGACTCCAACAGATACGTCAACTCATCCAGTTCAATTTCGGATGCGTCCGCTCCCTTCACCCCCAACTTTCGGTTGATCAGCACACGACGACCCCAGGCATCGGGAGATGCATCGCGCAAGCAACTCGGCATGCTCAATCCCGGAATGAGTGGAATGCTGCCCGATTGAAGTGGCAACTCAGGGGCATAAAGGGAAATAGCGTCCCGACGTGCCAAATAGCTTCGACCGTAGTTGAACACCAACTGCTGACCTTGTCTGGACAGCAAGCCTGCAACCACCGGTTGCGTTGCGTCAGGCAGCCAGACCCAAACATAGGCCTCTGAGTATGCGGATTCGATCTTAGAAGTCATCTTTCACCCCTTTGACTCGCATACGGACGGCTTTGGGTAGCAGGGCCATTTTTTCTCTATGCATGGTCAAATGAGTCGTTAACTGCCGTTGCTCCTGATTGAACAGTGGCACGCCACAGATCGTGGCCACCTCAAACACAGCCCCAATCGAGCAGCCCGGATCGCCCCGCTCAATGCGCGCAAGCAAGGCACGAGAGATACCGGCGCGCGCAGCCAGATCTGCGGCAGTCAACGCCTTAGCCACGCGTGCCTCACGCACGAGTTGGCCCAGCAGTTCGAGCGCGTTCAGGGCGTACTGCGAATAAGGACGCGATACAGGCTTAACCATAAAATGCCTCATTAATGAATCATGAAGTTGCAAAATGCAACACTGATGTAGCATGATGCAATGTTTTATGGCCAAAGTCAAGTATGAAATGGATCATTAATGTGTCAAGAATATACGTCAGGCAACATTAATGACGCATTCCTTTGGCGTGTTATTCGTCAAAGCCCAGCAATTTGCGCTGCTCAGCCCACTCCCGTGGCAGAAGCTCATGTCGGCCACGGGTCGTCACGACCGGGGAAGCCGACCCGTCAACCACACGATATAAACGCAGTGTGGCTTTATCCGTTAGCGATGTGATCGCCAGGTGGCTTGTGCCATTTGATTGGCGCGCTTTTGAGTGCTTGGTTTTTTGGCATGTGGCGTGCACAGGTACTTGTCCGCAGGTCGGATGCCGACTCGCCATAAGTCCAGTCGATCCGCGTCCCAGCAAGCCCGCACAGCCGCATCTCCTTCGGTATGACCGTCACTGTGCAGCCGCATGGCTTCGCACAGTCGCTCAAATTCACTGTCGCTGAGCTCTGTGAGGACGCCCGAGTGTTTGAGTTGCAGGGCAAAGTCGGCGGCCCTGGGGCCATGCAGCGGGTCCCGATGGTCGTTGAATCGCTGTGAATCGTGAAGATAAGCAAACCAAGCCAAGATGGCTGGGTTGATGTCTAGAGTGTGGGCCAGTTTCCAGCCATGAAACCAGACCCTGCTCCAATGGGACACGCCATGGACGCCGTCAGACAGGTTCAGGCGAAATTGCGGCCGCACCACAGCCAAGGCCTTGTGCACGATTTGGGTACAGGTTTGGCGGTGGATGGGGCTCATCGAGTGGCGTGGGTCTGTGGATTCAAGCCGGGGTCATTGGTAAGAGTTGTACTGCTTGAAAGCCTGGGCGATCGCTGTTTGCACCTGTTGCCTCAGCGCTGCTGGGGCGATCACTTCCACCTCAGCCCCATGGCGCAAGATGTCGCCGATCAATTCGCGCTCGTCGCTGTAAGGCACTTTCAAAATGTAGTTACCCTGGGGGTCATGGCTGCTTTGCTGGTCCGGGTGCCACTGTTCGCGTTCGACCCAGCGGGCACGCTGAGGGGTGAATTTCAGCTCGGCCCACGACACTTCTTGACCACTGAAAATGCCGTAGCCTTGGTTGACTTCCGCATCGATCTGTTCACGCGGGACCTCCCGGGCCGGGGTGTTCAGGATCTCGCAGGACTCGATGGCGTCGATCGAAAAATTGCGCAAGGCATTTCTCAGGTGACACCACGCGTCCACGTACCAGTTGTCCCGGTAATGCACCAGTTGTTGAGGCGAAATGGTGCGACGCACGCATTCGCCGGTTTGTCGGTTGAAGTGCTCGATGCTCAGTTGTTTGCGGGCCAGGGTGGCTTGTGCCACGGTTTGAAAAGGCTTGAGGTGCAAGGTGCGTTTGCCCGCATGGACCAGTTTGACGCGCTCGGTCAGCACTTCGGCTTGGGTACCTGTGTTGGCCAGAATTTCACCCAGTCGGGTTTGAAGGGGTTTCAGTTTGGGGCCCAGCACACCCGGCTCCAATTGGCCAATCATGTGTTGGATGGTCAGCAGCGCCAAGACTTCTTCTTGCGAAAACCACAAACCTGGCAGTTCGGTGCGAGCCTGATCGTGTGCCAGTCGATAACCTCCCATGTCGCGGTCAAAGATGACGGGCATGTTGCATCGGTCGCGCAATACGGTCAAATCGCGCTTGAGAGTCGCCAGCGAGATTTCCATTTGATGGAGCAGGTCAGATTTTGAAATGGCGCGCCGGTGCGACAACAAATTCCGGTACTGAATCAGGCGTTCAAATTCTTTCATGGGGTGGGCATCTCGGATGCGTTAGGCCGATGAGCTTGATTTTGATGGGGCACAGGGCCGAGGCATGAGCCTGAGCCTTGGTGATTTATACAGTATCCATTGATTTTGATCCAGCTAGGGAAGCTCTGCATAACTCTGGTCGGTCGCGCACAATGCCATTTGGGATGCAGCGTGCGGAGATATGGGGCAGTCCATAGCGGTGCCTATGGACTGCCCCATTCGACAAAGCGATGCGCCCAAATGGCTTGTGCCCCAAGGGGTTGCGGCCCAATCGGTCTCTCGCTTTGTTGCGCGCCTTGGCATCGTAGCGACGGCTACGACCTGCGGCGCGCGCCTCGCGAGAGAGCCGATTGGGTACGCAACGCGACTTCGCCAGAGTTATGCAGAGCTTCCCTAGGCCCATGGGGCTGGCTCATGGCGAGAGCTCATGTTCAGGTGCAACACAGATCCGCAGGCCCATGCCTGAGGCCAAAGGTAAAACGAGTGGTATGGGCAGATGTGCAACGCCACCGGGGTGACGGCGTTGCAAAGGTGGGGGGTGTGATTCGGGGGGGTGCTCAAGCCGTGGCTTGAGATGCGCCTCGCTTGCGCGGCGTCAGTTGGGGTGCTGCGGGAGCGTTGCCGAACACATCTTCGGGTGTTTGGGCAGTCAGGATGTTGATGCCCCACTGGTCCAGTTCTTCGATGCTGGCGCTTTGCAGTCGGCGCTTGATTTTGACCGGCACGGCGCCGAATTTTTGAGCCAGTTGTTGGGTCAATAAATCGGTACGGCCTTGGCTGATGCCTTGGCTAACGCCCTGTGCTTTCATTCTTCTGACCCAGTCCTTGTATGCGCGGTCCATGTTCATGATGGTTCCCTTGGGGTTAACAAACTCTTTGACGAGTGCTTGCAGCAATCTGTCGTTGCCGGTGACTTCCAAAACCCAGGTGCCGATGTCTCGGCGTAAAGCATGCTGGGTCCGATGCATCCGTTTCAAGCGCACCAACCGCTGTACGCTTGCTTCATAGGGGTGGGGTTGCTCAAACTGCAAAAGCAAGCCCACCGTGTTGTTGAGTTTATCCAAATGTGGTGGGTTTTGTCGACGGACATCGATCAGCACGAAACGATGTTCCGGTGTTACTTTTACAGGGGCTCGTCGGATGTGATCCGACCGATCCATGGATCGGGAATGAGGCCACGGATGAGTTGGGCCACCATGTCGGGGTGGGCGAACAGCAGTTTGTAAGCGGCATCGTTTTGACGGGTGGGCATGGCGGTTGGAGCCTGATGATGAACCCGTTGATTCGATCATCAATCGCGCCGATTTTTTGATTTGAAGCGATGTGAACATGACCGGTAATGGATGACCCACTGGTCCCTTTTTCGATGCTGGCGCTGGGTGGTCTGCGCTTCATTTCGGCTGTGTGGTTCCGTCTTATGATCGAGTTTCTGATCATGTGATTTGCCCCCTGCCGGATTTTGAACATGCCCACCCCCAAACCGACCGAACCAGACCCTTTTTCGCATGCTTTTTTGAAGCAACGTCACCGTCTGGTGCGGCAAGGTCACCCCGTGCCTTTGACGCTGCGGATTCATCGCGCGCTCAGCTGGCTGCATCGGGCCGAGACGGCAGAGGATGCAGACGGGCGGTTCATTTTTCTGTGGATCGCCTTCAATGCGGCGTATGCGCAGGAAATGGAGCCAGCTGAAAAATCTTCGGAACGCTCGACATTCTTGGCTTTTTTGGAGAAATTGTGCGCCCTGGACAGCGCAAAAGTGATCGATCGGCTGCTGTGGAAGGAGTTCCCGGGCAGCATCCGCACCTTGCTGGACAACCCGTATGTGAATCCGCAGTTTTGGGAATTTCAGCGCGGCCGCCTGACCGAGGACGACTGGCGCGTCCACTTCAGCCAGTCCAAAAGGGTGGCGCATGCGGCTTTGGCGGGCAGCAACGCTCCTCTTTTGTTGGCGGTCATTTTTCATCACCTCTATACATTGCGCAACCAACTCATGCATGGGGGCGCAACCTGGAATGGCGCGGTCAATCGCGATCAATTGCGCGACTGCACTTCCTTGATGTCCAAGCTGGTGCCCGTGGTCATCGCTTTGATGATGGATCATCCCCAGACCGATTGGGGCGAGGCGGTGTATCCGGTGGTGGACGCTGATTAAGCCAACTCAGACGCCCATCTCTTGAGCCGTTGACCCGAGGTCCTCACCCGCTCCTGCGGCTATGCTTGGCCCCGGTCGCCAGTCATTCCTGGTCTTTCAATGCTTCAAACTTCGCGGCCATGGTCGGGTTGCCGCGCGTCAGTTTCTTGATGGTCAGGTCTTCGGCCTTGTCGTTGGCCAGGCGCAAGTTGTTGGCCGACTTGTAAAGGGCTTCCTTGGTTTTTTCCAGGTCTTTGATGGCCTCGTCAATGCGTTTGACGGCTTCTTCAAAACCTTCCGAAGCCAGTCGCCAGTTTCGGCCAAAGGCCGACTTGAAGTCTTCGAGTTGGGATTCAAAGCGGGTGATGTCGATGTTTTGGGCTTTGACCACGGCCAGTTCGCTTTTGTAGGCCAATGATTTCATGGCTGCGTTGCGCAACAGCGTGATGATGGGAATGAAAAACTGCGGGCGCACCACGTACATCTTGGGGTAACGGTGGAACACGTCAACGATGCCGGCGTTGTACAGCTCGTTGTCGGGTTCCAGCAAGGAGACCAGCACGGCGTATTCGCAACCCTTTTCGGTGCGGTCCCGATCGAGTTCTTTGAGGAAGTCTTCGTTCTTTTTCTTGGTGGCGGTGGTGTCGCTCTCGTTTTTCATCTCGAACATGATCGAGACGATCTCGGTGCCCTGATCGTCCTGATCGCGAAAGATGAAGTCGCCTTTGCTGCCGCTGCGGGCGTCGTTGTCTTTTTCGAAGTAAGCGTGGGGGAAGGCGGTGGCCCTGATGCGGTTGAATTCGATTTCGCAGTGTTGCTCCAGCGTTTCGCCCACCATCTTGGTCGAGAGCTTGGCTTTCATGTCGCGCAGGCGCTCGATCATGTCTTCGCGGTCTTTGATCTGGGTTTCGAACTTTTCTTTCAGGGATTTCTCGGCCAGTTCTTTTTTCAGCTGGGTGCGCTCCAGATGGTTTTGCAACTGGTCGCGCTCTTTCACCACTTGGCTCAGGGCTTCGGTCACGGCCAGGCGGCGCTCGAGTTCGGCGGCTTGCAGCCTGGCCTTGAGGTCGGCGATTTCACCGTCTTTGGCCGCTGCCGACGCTTGCAACTGATTGGCGGCCTGTGCTTGGGCCAGCGCCAGAGCGGATTGTTTGTCTTTTTGGGCCAGTTCAAGCCGCTGGTGCAACTCTTGGTCGAATTCGCGGTTGCGCACCTGTTGCACGATGTCGGCATAGCCGGCTTCATCGACTTTGAATGCTTTGTGGCAGTGGGGGCAGATGATGTCGTGCATGGAGGTGTCCTTTGGGAGGTTCGATTCGATTTTATAGAGCAGCCGGGACTCAGGACGTGCAGCAGTTCTGCGATTTGCATCCTGCGTTCAGGGGAGATTTCCCGTGATGTCAAGTTTTGAAGTATTTGGATTGCGGCTCAAAGCAGTCGAGCAGGGCAGGCGGTACATCGGGGGCTTGTCGGGTCATATAGGTTCGGATCAGGGGCGCGGCTTTCCAGGGCTGAACACTGCCGCTCCAGGTCGCATGGGGGACGACCTGCCATTGGCCCTGCCGGTTGTGCAGCAAGACCACGGCGGGCAAGAGTTCGGTGAATTCGGCTTCAACCAGCAACCAGTCGGCTGACGACCAGGCACTGATGAGCTGGCCGGACCCGGATTGGGGCGGGCTGTAGTCGCGAATCACGCCCAAGGCATTCAGGTGCTTGGGGTGATCCGGCTCCAGGCGGCTCACCGCACGGCAATCCCGGGTGATTTGGGTGAGTTGGTTTTTGATGATGCCCATCAGATCGACTTTGCGCCCATCGACTTCAAAAATCAGCCGGTCGTCTTGCTTGACCCAGCGCACATGGTTGAAGATCAGGGCCCCCCCTAACAAGATCAGCACCAGGAGCCAAAAGCGTTTTTTCACCATGTGTGGATGGTAACTCGACCATTTAAAAATCCGCGGGCTCGATGAAAAGCGCCGATGGGCTCAGTCGGCTGCAACTTCTGACCTACACTGACACGCCATAATGGGCTGAAACAATGCCGGAGGTGATCATGTCGAAAGAGGAAACGCTGGCTCAGTGGCAAGCTCAGGAACGCATGGTGCGTGAACGTTTGGGTGTCTTGGGCCCGGTGCCGCGCGAGAAGGCGGCCGGTTTGTCGGGCATGGAGGTTTTTGAGGCGATTTTTGCGGGCGAATTGCCCGCTCCGCCAATCGGCGACACGATGGACTTCATTGCTGTTCACATGGCGCCCGGTGTGGCGGTTTTTCAGGGGCAGCCCAAACTGCGTCACTACAACCCTTTGGGCACGGTGCATGGCGGCTGGTATTGCACCTTGCTGGATTCTGCGCTGGGTTGCGCTGTGCACACCACCTTGCCTGCCGGCAAGGGTTACACGACTTTGGAGATCAAGGTGAACATGGTGCGCCCTTTGACGGTGGCCGTGCCTTTGGTTCGGGCCGAGGGCAAGGTGATCCATGCCGGCAAGCAGGTGGCCACCGCGGAGGGCCGGATTGTGGATGCGGAGGGGAAGGTTTATGCCCATGCCACCACGACTTGCCTGATTTTTGATCACGCCGGCGCATGAGCGAGCAGCGGGCCAGAGCGGCCGGCCCTCCGGATTTGCTGAGCGGCCCGATTTTGCCGTTGTTGTTGCGCTTTGCCTGGCCCAACATCGTGGCCATGTTGGCGGTGGCTTTGGCGGCCATGGCCGAGACCCGATATGTGGGGCAATTCGGCCCCGCTGCATTAGCGGGCATGGCTTTGGTGTTTCCTTTCGTCATGTTGCAAAACATGTTGTCCGCCGGGGCGATGGGTGGCGGTGTTTCGTCGGCGGTCAGCCGGGCTTTGGGGGCTGGGGATGCCCAGCGCGCCAATGCCCTGGCCGTGCATGCCCTGTGGATCGGGGTGGCGGCGGGAGGTTGCTACATGCTGTTGATGTGGCTTCTGGGTCCTTGGTTCATGTCGCTGCTGGGCGGCAATGGTGAGGCTTTGGCGCATGCGCTGGACTACAGCCAAGTGGCTTTTTCCGGCTCGGTCTTCCTGTGGTTGCTCAATACCTTGTCCTCGGTGGTGCGGGGCAGTGGCAACATGCGGGTGCCTTCGGCCACCCTGATTTCGGTGGCATTGGCTCAAGTGGTGTTGGGCGGGGCTTTGGGTTTGGGGTGGTGGTCGGGGACGCCGTGGGGGATGCGAGGTGTGGCGGCCGGCGGTGTGTTGGCGCAAGCCGCCGGCGCTGCGTTTTTGTGGTTTTATCTGGCTGCGGGTCGGGGCAAACTCCGGCTCAGGGTACGCGCCACGCCTTTGGTGCGACACCATTTGTTGGATATCTTGCGCGTGGGGGCACTGGCTTGTGCTTCGCCCCTGCAAACGGTGCTGACCATTTTGATTTTGACGCGCCTGGTGGCCTGGTTCGGGACCGAGGCTTTGGCGGGTTACGGCATCGGCACGCGCTTGGAGTTTTTGCTGGTGCCGATTGCGTTTGCCATTGGTGTGGCCTCGGTGCCGATGGTGGGCATGGCCATTGGGGCGGGGCAAATTGACCGGGCACGCCAGGTGGCCTGGACGGCAGCAGCATTGGCCTCGGTGTTGTTGGGTGGCTTGGGTCTGGGGGTGGCCTGGATGCCAGAGGTCTGGACCATGCTGTTCACCGATGAGCCTGCAGTTTTGCAAGCCAGTGCCACTTATTTCCGCTGGGCCGGTCCTTTTTACGGCTTGTTCGGTTTGGGGCTGGCGCTTTACTTTGCGTCACTGGGTGCCGGCCAGGCGGCCGGGCCAGTGATGGCCGGCACACTGCGTCTGGTGGTGGTGGCGTTGGGCGGTTCAGCCTTGGCGCTGGCCCAGGGCCCGGTCTGGAGCATCTTTGCCTTGGTCGGTGTGGGCATGGCGGTTTATGGCATCAGCATGGTGTGGTTCGTCAGGCGCACGCCGTGGGGATAGACGGGTGGTCAATTTGCCTGGCTCATCGGGCATCAGGCGCCCCACCCCGGTTTTTGTGGGTCAGAGCTGTAGGCTCTGAGGGACTTAGCCATCAGATGTACAGGGTTCAAAGCCAGAAGGTGATGAGCCCAATGCAAGCTCAGCCGTTCAGGGGCGGCATGTCAACCCAGGCCCGGGTCTGATGACTGCGGTGGCAGGCATCGATCAGTTGCAGACCCCGTGCGCCCGCCAGGAAGGGGGCCGGGAATTCACTGCCGGTGGCCACATGAGCCAGGAATAACTCCCAGCCGCGACGGTATGAGTTGACGTAGGTGTCGACGTCGGGCACCACTTGCCACTGATCGTGGAAGTTTTCGCTTCTTTCCTGGGCGATGTTCCAGCTCGGTTTGGGGGTGGCGGCCAGGCTTTGGAAGCGACAGGTGTGCAAGCCGCAAACGGCCGATCCCAGGCTGCCATCGATGTGCAGGGTCAGCATGTCGTCGCGGCGCAAACGGGTTGCCCAGGATGAAAAAATCTGCACCGGGATGCCGCCCTGAAGCACCATCATGGCCATGGCCAGATCTTCGACGTCGACGTCATAGGGTTGTCCGGCCTCATCGCGGCGCTGCGGGACCACGGTGCGGGGCAGACAGGTCACCGATTCGATCGGGGCGATCATGCGCTCGATCATGTAGCACCAGTGCGGATACATGTCCAGGATGAGGCCGCCGCCTCCGGCGCGTTGGTAATTCCAGCTCGATCGTTGCGCCGGGCTGTAGACGCCGTCAAAAATCCACCAGCCGAAATCAAGTTTGACCGACAAGACACGTCCCAGGAATCCGCCGTCGAGCAATTTGCGCATTTTGTGCAGGCCGGGCAGCTGCAACTTGTCTTGCACCACGCCATTGCGCACCCCGAGACGGGTTGCAAGGCGGTGCAATTCCAGCGCTTGTTCCAGGGTGTCGGTCAGGGGTTTTTCGAGGTAAACGTGCTTGCCGGCATGCATGGCTTGTGTGGCACGTTCAAAGCGTCCGGCGGTGGCTGAGGCGTCAAAGTAGATGGAGACATCGGGGTCGGCCAGCGCCGCCTGGCGATCGGTGGACCAGTTCAATCCCAGGGCTTGTGCCTGGGCACGTGTTTTGTCAGGGTTGCGCCCCAGCAAGATCGGTTCGGGCATGCACAAGGTGCCGTCGGGACAGCGCAAGCCGCCTTCCTGGCGCATTTGCATCAGGGCGGGCAGATGCTGGGTGCGGGCCAAACGGCCGCTGGCTCCGTCGATCAGGATTTTCAGGCTGCGGGTGGTCATGTCAAAGGGCAAAGGGGTGAAATTCAAATTCGCAGGGCGGGCCGTTGGCCACCCACATCACGCGCTCGTTGAGGTCCATGAGCACGGCAGCGGTGGTCATGGTTTGTTTGGCGTGGGGTTGGCTGGGGTCGGGGTGACGGCACAAGGCATGCGGGTGACTGAAATGGTCGGCCATGGCGGCTTGCATGTCGGGACGTGTCAGCGGGCGACCGGGCCGCAGCAGCAATTGGCGCATGCGATGGGCGCGAAACAGCGTGCTGGGGCTGATCTTTTCCATTTGGGATTCGCCATGGCCAGCCGTGAGGAAGTGGTTCGAGTGCGTGACCAGGCCTTGATCGGGAAAGATCATTTGGTGCAGGTCAGGGCTGGTTTCGAAGTCGATGATTTCACCTTCGTGGCTGCCCACGACGAAGTTGGCCGAGCAAGTGCGTCGGGTGGCCACGATGGGTTGCAGCGCTTGGTCAAAACGGCGAGCGTCGAGCACTTGTCGACAGCGCATGTGAAAAGGCGCGGCATAAGGGTTGCGGCCGTCGTGCGACGAGGCCAGGCCGTTTTCAACCAGGCCCAGGCCGTGTTCGTTCAGTCCCATTTTGCCCCCGACAATGCCGGCTTCGGTGAGGCAAATCAGGCTGGGCTTGTTGCGGCGGATGATGCGCAACACCAGATTTTGGCCGTGAACCCCTGCCAGCCAGTCCCAGTTTTGACCCAACCAGACATGCCCGTCGGCGGTGAGTTGGGGCAGCAGACCGAAAGTGGTGCAACCGTCGGCTTCTTCGACGACGGCAGGGCGAGGCGCCACACCGGCATCCTTGCCGAACAACTGAAAAGCGATTTCGTAGCGGGCATTGAGCAGCGCGATTTCAGCCAGGCTGCGACCGCTGCCTTGGGCAATGCCTTGCATCTCGGCACAGTATTCGGGGTCTTGCTGGGCCATGGAGTCTGACCAGCGCTGGGCTTCGGCCATGGCCGCCGCATGGTCCAGGCCCGAGGACATGAAGCGTTGCAAGTACGTGTTGAGGTTGCTTTCGACCTGGGCGGCGAACTCGCGTCCATGTGCGCGCCCACGTTCGAGGGGGTCATCGCCCACGGTCAACATGGCGATGATGGGTTGGGCGCTCATTTCATCACCTGATAGAGTTCACGATGCAGATCCCCCACCCATTGGGCGAAGTTTTCGGACAGACGCATCTCTTCGGTGCGGGGACGGGGCAGGTCGATCTGGTGGATGCGGTGGATGCGTCCCGGCCGGGCACTCATGAGGATCACCTGATCCGACAGGAACACTGCTTCGGCCAAAGAGTGGGTGATGAAGACCACTGTTTTTTGATAGCGTTGCCAGATGCGCATGAGTTCAAAACCCATCCGATCGCGGTTGATTTCGTCCAGCGCCGCGAAGGGCTCATCCATGAGCAAAAGGGCAGGGTCGAGCAACAGGGCACGGGCCAGGGCCACGCGTTGTTGCATGCCGCCCGAGAGTTGATGCGGGTATTTTTTCTCGAAGCCGCCCAAACCCACGACTTCGATCAATTCGGTCACCTGCATGGCACTGCTGACTTCCATCCCGCGATCCCGAACCAGATCGCGCATCAGGCTGATGTTTTGTTCCACATTCAGCCATGGCATCAGGTTGGCCTGCTGAAAAACCAGGCCGATTCGCCCGGCGCGCCGCAGATCACCGGGGGTCTTGCCTTCGATGCTGACCTGGCCTGTGGTCGGTTGCAACAAGTCGGCCAGGATCTTGAGCAGGGTGCTTTTTCCACAGCCCGATGGCCCCACGATGGAGACGAAAGAACCGGGGCGGATATCGAGGTCTACGCTGTCCAGAGCCTGTACCGGGTCGCCCTGACCCGGCTGGAAAATCTGGCTGACTTGTCGAATGGCAATGCCACTTTGTGTGGCCACGGGCGAGAGGGTGTCGGTCACTTGGCAGGTTGCTTGATCAGGTTGGCCAGGGTTTTGGCTTCGTCGAGGGCGTCCACGAACTGGTTGGTGTACATGGAGGCCGGCGTGGGTTTCTTGGCCAAGTCACCGGCGGTGGCCATGATGTCGATGGTGGAAGCCCATTTGTCGTTGTTCATGGCGCCAAAGCGGGTGGCGTAATCGCCGTTGTTGTAGATGTCGTAGATCATGCGCAATTTGCGCGACTCGAGTTTCAGGTCGCGGTCGGGAGAAACCTTGATGACTTCTTTCATGGCTTCTTCCACATTGGCGTGGGTCCAGATCAGGCTCTTGAGCGTGGCGCGCACAAAGCGCTTGACCAGATCGGGATTTTTCTTGATGAGGTCTTCGTTGGTGTAGATGTGGGTGCCGTAGAGTTTCACGCCATAGTCGCGAATCGGGAACACGCGCACCGGAAACCCGCGCGACTCCAGGGTCAGGGCCTGACCATAAGAGAAACCAAACAGGGCGTCGACTTGCCCGGCAGCCAGCATTTGAACTTCGGAGCCACGGGCCACCGAGACGAATTCAATGTCTTTGCGGGTCAGGTTGCCAGCCTTGAGCATGGGGTCGATCATGGCCGGGACATTGGTCTGAAACCAGGCCAATTTCATGCCTTTCATTTTGGCGGGGCCGTCAATGTTGCCCTTGGCCAGGGTGACGATGGCAAAGGGGTTGTCGGGTTGGTCCATCATGATGGACACAATGGGCAGGCCGCTGGATTTGGCTTTGACGAAGGAGTCGATGTTGCCCACGCCAAACTGTTCTTTGCCGGTTCCGATCAGCACTTCGTTTTGCTGGCCGGCGGCGGGGGGACGAATTTCAAGGTCGATGCCTTCTTTTTCATAAAAGCCCTGGGCTTTTCCGCCGTAATACTGGGCGTGCATGCCCCAGGCGGAAAAATTGATCCGCATGACGACTTTGTCCATGGCCCATGATGAGCCGGACCAGGCCAGTCCCAGTGCGGAAAGTCCCAACAAAAGTTGACGGCGAATGAATCGATGTGACATGTGGACCTCTTTAACGGTTGATCAGTGATTTTGAATTTGGACGCTGCGCCATGAAATGCGCTGCTCTACCCAGGACATGAGTGCGAAAAATGAAGTGCCGATCAGCGCCAGCGCGAGAATGGCCGCAAACGATCGGGCGGTGTTGAAGTTGAAACTGCCCGATAGAACCAAATAGCCCAGTCCACTGGAGGCAGCCAACCACTCGGCAACGATGGCTCCGAGCACCGCCAGGGTGGTCGCAATCCGAAGTCCGGCAAAAATGTAGGGCACGGCATAGGGGAGCCTGAGTTTGAACAGCAATTGGCGTTCGCTGGCGGCCACCGAGCGAAACACGTCAGCCAGGCCCCGATCGACTTCCTTGAATCCGGCCATGGTGTTGATCACGATGGGGAAAAACGCGATGGACATCACGACCACGATTTTGGATCCGGCGCCGGCCCCGACCCAAACCAGAATCAGCGGTGCGATGGCGATTTTGGGCACGCTTTGCATGCCCACAAAAATGGGCATGACCAGTCGCTCAAAAAGGGGGAAGCGAATCATGAGCGCTGACACCAACAAAGCAAAGAGCACGGCACAGAGGTAGCCCGACAAAATGGATCCGATGGTGGCCAGCGAGTGTTTCTGGATCAGGTCCCATTCGTTGATGGTGAGGGCGAGCACTTCGCTGGGGGCGGGCAACAGAAATTGCGGGATGTCAAAGAGATGAACCAAGCCTTCCCAAAAAAGGATCAGGGCGGTTACCAGCCACAAGGTGCTGTAGCGTTCGAGCCAACCCGTTTTGGGGGCGGGGGCGGATCCTGAGGAAGCGATGGTGGGCATGAGCGGGTGAACCGTCTGGGTGAAGCGCCGCAGGGCGCAGTTGAACAACATGTTGGAACATAGCCCAGCATGAGGGTTTTCACAAATAAGGGTAGTTACTAATTGATCAACAAGAGCGTCACAAAGAGGACATGCGGCACGTCACTTCGGGGTTGCACAAGCGACAACGGGCCTTGCTGCCGATACAGGTCGGCGTCATACTTTGGCCAGATTCATTTGGCTCAGCGCCACCCCAGGACATGAAACAGCACATTGTTTGTCTGACTTTCGATTTCGATGCCCAATCGGGTTTCATCGCCCGCGGCCTGACCACGCCGACCCCGATTTCCCGCGGCGAGTTCGGTGTGGTGGCCTCCAGGCGGATACTGGATTTTTTGAAGCGCATGCAGATCCCCAGCACCTGGTTCGTGCCGGGCTTCACGCTGGAGTCTTATCCGCAGGCCTGTGAACGGATCGTGGCCGAAGGCCATGAGATTGGGCACCACAGTTGGGCGCACATCGTGCCGGCCAGCCAGACGCTGGAAGAGGAAACCGCCGACTTCGAGCGCGCCCAGGACTCGATCCGGCGTTTGTGGGGGCGCGGCGCAGTGGGCTACCGTTCACCCGCCTGGGACCTCAGTCCCAACACGCTGCAGTTGTTGCGGGATCATGATTTTTTGTACGACAGCAGCTTGATGGGGGACGATTACACGCCTTATTTTGCCCGCCAGGGCGATCGGGCCGAGCTGGGCAAGCCGTTCCATTTTGGTGCCGAGTCGAACATTTTGGAAATGCCCATCAGCTGGACGATGGATGACCACCCGCACTTCGAGTTCTTGCGCTGGCAAAACACGGTCATGCCGGGCTTGCAGTCGCCGCGCACGGTGATGCAAGGCTGGTTCGACGAGTTTTGCTACATGCAAAAGACGACCGAGCGCGGCATTTTGACGTACACCATGCACCCTTATGTCATTGGCCGGGGTTACCGGATGCTCTGGATGGAAGACTTGGTGGAGCGCTTGCAAAAGGCGGGTGCCGTGTTCATGACCATGGAACAGGCGGCACGCGCGCACTTGCAAACGCTTTGATGGCGGGCTTTGCACAGCTCCAGCCTGCCCTCGGCGTGGGCTGAGCGCAGGGTTCTTTATTCGCCGAAATTCAGCGGCAGACCCACGTAGTTTTCGGCGATCGAGCGCGAGCCGGATTCGCTGTGGATGAGGTAGTCCAGTTCCGCTTCTTGCAATTTTTGTCCGATCTCGCCTTGGTCGGGGAAGCGGTGCATGAGGCTGGTGAACCACCACGAGAAGCGCTCGGCGCGCCAAATGCGAGCCAGGCAGCGGGCTGAATAGTGGTCAATGCCGGCCACTGATTTTTCGATGCAGGCTTCGATCAGGGCATCCGAGAGGTATTTCACATCGGTGGCGGCCAGATTCAAACCTTTGGCGCCGGTGGGGGGCACGATGTGGGCGGCGTCGCCGGCCAGGAACAAGCGGCCAAAGCGCATCGGTTCGGCCACGAAGCTGCGCAAGGGGGCGATGCTCTTTTCGATGCTGGGGCCGGTGACCAATTGTTCGCGAGCGGCGGGGTCGAGTCGCAGGCGCAACTCGGCCCAGAACGCATCATCCGACCATTGCTCGACTTGGTCGGTCAGGGGCACTTGCAAGTAGTAGCGGCTGCGGGTGTGGCTGCGCTGCGAGCACAGGGCAAAGCCGCGCGGGCTGTTGACGTAGATCAGCTCTTCGTGCACCGGCGGGGTGTCGGACAGCACGCCCAACCAGCCGAAGGGGTAAACCTTTTCAAATTCCTGGATGGACTGCGGGGGCACGCTGGCGCGGCAGACGCCATGGAAACCGTCGCAGCCGGCGATGTAGTCGCATTCGATGGTGTGGCGTTGGCCGTCTTTGCTGTAGCTTACTCTGGGGCGATCGCTGTCAAAGTCGTGGAGCTCCACGTCTGCGGCCTCGTACACCGTGGTCAAGCCAGCGGCTTGGCGTGCGTTCATGAGGTCGCGGGTGACCTCGGTTTGACCATAGACCATGACTTTTTGCCCGCCGGTCAGTCCGGCCAGGTCGATGCGGTGGCGCTGGCCTTTGAACAGCAGGTCAAATCCGGTGTGCACCAGACCTTCCCGGTTCAGGCGATCCGAGACACCGGCTTGGGCCAGGACATTGAGCGTGACTTGCTCGAGCACCCCGGCGCGGATGCGGCCCAAGACGTATTCGGGGCTTTGTCGCTCGACGATGACGGCATCCACGCCAGCCTTGAACAGCAGCTGTCCCAACAGCAGGCCGGAAGGGCCGGCTCCCACAATCACCACTTGTGTGCGCATGTCTCTTGTCCTTGGATTCATTGGGCTAAAACTGGCGCTAGGTTAACGGCAGGTTTGATCCAGCGCAAAGTCTCATGCTGAAATCTTGCGCATCCCATAGAATGCCTGCACGATGATCGTGCAATTCACACCGGGATCGGCCATGAACAAGTCGGATTGGATCGAGGGCATGGCCCGAGGCATGGCTGTGCTCGAGAGTTTTGGCACCGAGCGCCAGCGGCTGAATGCCACCCTGACCGCCGAGCGCACGGGTCTGACGCGGGCGGTGGCGCGGCGGCATTTGCTGACGCTGACGCATTTGGGTTATCTGGAGACCGATGGCCGGTATTTCTGGCTCTCGCCCAAGGTCCTGGGTTTTGCCGGCAGTTATTTGTCCAGCGCCCGACTGCCCAGGGCGGTCCAACCCGCATTGCATCAACTCAGTCAGACCACCCGTTTGTCTTGCTCGGTGGCGGTGTTGCAAAACGATGCCGTCATCATTGTCGCGCGTGGCATCTGGCAAGGACCGCCTGAAGCGGGCAGGGCGGGTCAAAACGTCCTGGCCTATGGGCTGCATGTGGGCACGCGATTGCCAGCCCACGCCACTTCGACCGGCCAGGTCTTGTTGGCCAACTTGCCGCCAGCGCACCTCAAAACATGGCTAAAGACCTATCCCTTGAGCCGCCTGACCCCGCACACGGCCACCGGGGTGCGTGCGCTGAAGGAAAAGCTCAAACGGGTGGCTGAGCTCGACCATTGCCTGGCCGAACAAGAGCACGAATTGGCCGTGGACGCCCTGGCGGTGCCTTTGCGTGACATGCGCGGGGACACCGTGGCCGCGCTGAATCTGGTGCGCTCGGGCGCGGGGCCCCAAGAGCCTGATCTGGCCAAGCTCTGGTTGCCGCTGTTGCAACGCACGGCGCAGGAGTTGCGTTCGCTGATTTGAGGCGGCGACTTCAGACCATCTCGGGCAATTCGGCGTTGCTGGGCGAAGTGCGGCGCAGGATTTGCAGCAGTTTTTGGGCCACCGGGGTCAGGGGCTGGTTGGCGCGCACGATCATGGACACGTCCAGCCGGGGGGTGAGTTCCCGGATGGGCAGCATGATGAGCCGGCTGCCATCGATGAGTTTGCGGATCAGCCGCTCGGGCAACAGCGACAGGGCGTCCGAGCCTTCGAGCAAAGTCAGGGTGGCGATGAAAGACTGGGAGACGATGCTGGGCACCGGGGGCAGCAGTTGGTGCGCTTTGAACACCGGCGCATACATCGAGCCCGGTCCCTCTTCGGGGCCGTGCAGCAACCAGTCGCAGTCGAGCAATTCGGACAGCGATTCGGCTCCTGCTTTGGGGTGGCCAACGCGACCCGTGACCACCAGTCGGTTGTAATAAAGTCGTTCGACCAAAAACTCGGGCTGTTTGCTTTTTTTGATTTGCGGGTGCGCGCCCAGGGCGATGTCGGCCAGACCTTCGCGCAACATTTGCAAGGTGTCCGGAAAAACCGCCTCGCGGATGCGCAGTTGCACATTCGGGTAGTCCTGGCGAAAGCGGGCCAGGGCCTGGGGCAGCAGAATCACCGAGGGGCTGGGGGAGACGGCCAGGTTGATGGTTCCTTGCAAGTCACCCCGCATCTGCTCGATTTGTTCGCGCAAGCGGTCGACCTCCTGGGTGATGCCGCGACCGCGGGTGACCATGGCTTTGCCGTAGGCCGTCAGGTTGACGCCGCGCGAGGTGCGAGCCACCAAAGACACGCTGAGTTCTTCTTCCAGGCTTTGCAGCGATTTGCTCAGGGCCGGCTGGGTCAGGCCAACCCGTGTGGCGGCTGCCCGGATGCTGCCGGTTTCGGCAATGGCCACCAGGGCCCGGATCTGGCTGAGCTTCAAAACAGAGCGCCTCTGATATGAATTTTGGTTATCGCTGAAAACAAGAATTTTCTTGACCCGCGTCAAACTGAATTTTACGCTTGATGGTATGGAAAAACAAACCTTAACAGTGACAGCCCGCTCCGAGGTGGCCCAAGGCATTGTCGAATGGACTTTGGCAGATATCAAGGGTAAACCATTAGTTGGTTATCACGCGGGAGCTCATCTGGATGTGTTCATGGCGCCCGGTTTGGCGCGCGCTTATTCATTGACCCAGCCCAGCGGCGGGCAGCCGACCCCCAGTTATGCGATTGCGGTGGCCCTGGCCGGGCAAAGCCGGGGCGGCTCGGCCCACATGCACCAACACCTGCAGGTGGGCAGCACGGTGGAGGTGGGTGTGCCGCGCAACTTGTTTGCCATGGTCGACAGCGAGGCACCCGTTTTGTTGATTGCCGGGGGCATCGGCATCACCCCGTTGCTGGCGATGGCGCGCGAGCGGCAGGCGCAAGGCCGTGGCTGGCGTCTGGTGATGGCCGCGCGATCGCGCCGCCATGCGGCTTATGTGGAGACCTTGCAGGCCATGCCGGGGCTGTTGCAGACGCATTTTGACGACGAGCACGGCGGACAGCCCCTGGATGTGCGTGCGATCATGAGCGGGTTGGATCCGTCCACCCACGTGTATTGCTGTGGCCCCAAGCCCTTGATGGACAAGGTCATGGAGGTTGGCTTGGAGGTGGGGCACCCGGTCACGCACCTGCATTTTGAGTCGTTTGGTGGCGAGGCACCCGTCCCGCAAGAGGGTGATCACGCCTTTGTGGTCGAGTTGGCGCGCTCGGGGCAAACGGTGGAAGTCGCGGTGGGGGTGAGCATCCTGGATGCGCTGGAAGCCGCCGGGGTGATCGTGCCGTCGGTGTGTCGCGAGGGCAGTTGCGGATCGTGTGAGTGCATGGTGATCGAGGGTGAGGTGGATCACCGCGATCAAATCCTGAGCGAGCAGGAACAACAGGCCAACAAGAGCCTGATGATTTGTGTGTCGCGGGCCAAGGGCGAACGATTGAAGCTGGATGCATAAGCCACTGAAGTGGATCGGAGGAGACCGATGAAGTCACATTTTGAGCATGTGCTGGACATGAAGTGGGGCGACCTGGACCGGAGCATTTTTTCGGATCCGCAGACCTTTGAGCTGGAACTCGAGCGCATTTTCGCCCGCTGTTGGCTGCTGTTGGGTCATGAGTCGATGTTGCCCAAACCGAATGATTTTTTCACCACCTACATGGGCCGCGATCCGGTGATCGTGACCCGCAAGGCCGACGGCACGATCGGCTGCTTTTTGAACATGTGCCGGCACCGGGGCAACCGGGTCTGCCGGGCCGATGCGGGCAATGCGCGCGCCTTCAGTTGCCCGTTTCACGGCTGGACGTTCGGCAACGATGGCCGGTTGAGCAATGTGCCGGGTTACAAGGAAATTTACCTGGAGAAACTGGACCTGGATGCGCACGGTCTGGTGCCGGTGGCGCGCATCGACAGTTACAAGGGGCTGCTGTTTGCCACTTTCGATGCCAACGCGCCTTCTCTGCTGGAGTTTTTGGGCGACATGGCCTGGTACCTCGACATGATTCTCGATCGGCGCGAGGGAGGCATTGAATTCTTGCCCGGCACGCACAAATGGCTGGTGCACACCAATTGGAAGTTCCCGGTCGATAACTTCATTGGCGACAGTTACCACGGGCCGGTCAGTCACAAGTCGGCTTGGGTGTCGGGTTTTGAGGGCATGCCCAGGCGCAAAAGCGGTTATGGCTACGAGGGTTTTCAGGTCAACCCCGGCGGCGGACACGGCTTTGGCGTGCGTTGGGCGGAAAACCGCGATCAGGTCTTTGAGATGGCCTTGCCCGAATTTGTGGACTACGAAAAAGAGCGGCTGGAAGAGTCGATCACCCGATTGGGGGATTTGCGCGGTTTGCACTTTTCGCCCATGCACGCATCGATTTTCCCCAACGTTTCGCTGTTGTGGCAAGGCGGTGCGATTCGGGTCTGGCACCCCAAGGGACCCAAACTGACCGAGGCATGGGGCTGGTGTTTTGTCGACAAGGCCGCCCCGGAGGCCTACAAGCGAGAAAAGGCCTTGCACATGCTGCAACGCCACGGCACCAGTGGCACCTGGGAGGCCGACGACGTGGACAATTGGGTGCAGTGTCACTCGGCGTCCGAGGGGTATGTCGCCAGGCGTTACCCGCAAAATCTGGAGATGGGCCTGGGCGATGAAATCGATGACCCGCACGCCATCCACCCCGACATTCGGGGCCGCTTGGGCAAATTCCAGTCCGAGATCAACCAGCGCGGGTTTTATCAGCGCTGGGCCGAGATGATGGACGACCCGAGCGTGCCGGCGGTGCCGGACATGAGTCGGCGCGACGCTTGCAAGGTGTCGTCATGAGCGCCGGCCCCGAGTTGAACCTGGATTTGTGGTTCAGGGTGCAGGCCTTTTTGGTTCGCGAGGCACGCCTGAAAGACGATCATCAACTGACCGAGTGGCTGGCTTTGTTCAGCGACGACTTGCGTTACTGGATGCCGGTGATCACCAACCGGATTGGGCGCGATGTGGGCAAGGAAATCAGTGCCTTTGGCGAAGTCGCGCACTTTGACGACGACAAGACCAGCTTGACCAATCGGGTCAAGCGCTTGCAGACCGGGATGGCCTGGGCCGAGACACCGCCTTCGCGCACTCGGCATCTGTTGGGCAATGTGGAAATCATGTCGGTGGCCACCGATGGTGTGCTGCAGGTGCGCAGCAATTATTTGATGTACCGCTCGCACCTGGAGTACGACCACGAGTTGTTCAGTGGCTACCGCATGGATCATTTGCGCCCGCACGGCGACGCCTGGCTGATTTGTCGGCGCGACATCATATTGGATCAGTCGGTGGTGACACAGAAAAACCTGGGCATCTTTTTCTGACATGAGCGCCTTGCACACGCTCTCGCGGCTCAGCCAGGTCAGTTTGTCAGGCCGGGTGGCGGTGGTGACCGGTGCCGCGATGGGCATCGGCAGCGCGATCGCGCGCGAGCTGGCCGGTTTGGGCGCTCGGGTGGCGGTGGTCGATGTCAGCGACAACGGGGCGCAGCAGATGGCGCAGACCTTGCAAGCGGCAGGGGCCGAGGCGATGGCGTTGACCTGCGACATCGGTCAAGCCGAGCAGGTGGCGGCCAGCGCCGAACGGGTGTTGCGAGAGTGGGGGAGCCTGGACGTGCTGGTCAATTGTGCCGGCGTTGGTTCTGAGCCGGGCTTGCCCTACACCCGTTGCTCGCCCGAGTCGTGGCGGCGCACGCTGGACATCAACCTGATGGGAGCGGTGCATTGGTGTGCGCAGGCGCGCGATGCGCTGCTGGCCTCTGCAGCCGGTCGGGTCATCAACATTTCTTCGGTGACCGGTGTGATTTCGGCTCCCTACATGCCGGCCTACAGCGTGTCCAAGGCTGCCCTGATTTCGTGGACCAAGGTGCTGGCGCGCGATTTGGCTCCTGCGGGCGTGACGGTCAATGCCGTCTGCCCGGGGTTCATCCGCACCCCGATGTGGGGTGAGTTGGCCAGCCGCGTGCCGGCGACGACGGGTGCGACCGATTCAGACGGCGATGTGTTTGACCAGCGGGTGCGCACTCTGGTGCCGATGCAAAAGCCGCAAACGGTCGAAGATGTGGCGGCTTGCGTCGGATTTTTGGCCACCGATTTGGCGTGTCACATCACCGGGCAGGTCATTGGGGTCGACGGCGGAGTCACCATTTAATTCCAGATCAGCATGAAAAAAGTCAAGAACATCCTTTTCATCATGTGCGATCAGCTGCGTGCCGACTATTTGTCGTGCTATGGCCATCGCACTTTGCAGACGCCGAACATCGACGAGATCGCCCGCCGGGGCGTGCGCTTTGATCGGGCTTATTGCCAATCGCCCAATTGCGGCCCTTCGCGGGCATCGTTTTATTCGGGCCGTTATGTGTTTTCCCACGGCGCTACCTGGAACTTCATCCCTTTGCCTTTGGGCGAGCAGACGCTGGGCGATCATTTGCGCCAAAGTGGCATGCGTGTCGCGGTGGTGGGCAAAACCCACATGTATGCCGACCGCGACGGTTTGTCGCGTTATGCCCTGGGGCCGGAAAGTGCCCAAAGCCGTTATGCCGCGGAGGCCGGGTTTGAGCCCTATGAGCGTGACGACGGCATCCACCCCGACAGCAAGGTGCCGCCGAATCTGGCCTATAACGAATACCTGCGTCGCCACGGCATGGGCGGAGACAACCCGTGGCACACGTGGGCCAATGCGGGTGAAGACGAGCACGGCAACATCGCCAGCGGTTGGTATTACCGCAACGCCCACTTGCCCACGCGGGCGCCGGACGAGCACGGCGAGACCGCCTACATGACGAATCGGGCGATGGACTTCATGACCGAGCAAGGCGACAAGCCGTGGTTGTTGCACCTGTCCTACATCAAGCCGCATTGGCCCTACATCGTGCAAGCGCCGTATCACAACATGTACGGGCCCGAGGACATCCAGGCCCCGATCCGGGCCGATCACGAGCGTGAAGACGATCACCCGGTTTTTGCCGGTTATCGGCGTCATCCGGAAGGGGTGGCTTTTTCGCGCGATGCCGACCGCTTGAATGTGATTCCGGCCTACATGGGCCTGGTCAAGCAAGTCGATGACCACCTGGGGCGTTTGTTCGCCTTCATGAAGGCGCGCGGCCTGTGGGAAGACACCCTGATTGTGTTCACCGCCGATCACAGCGATTACCTGGGCGATCATTGGTTGGGCGAGAAGGAATTCATGTACGAGCAAGGGGTGCGGATCCCGATGATCATCGCCGACCCCTCGTCGCCGCAAACCCATGGCACGGTCAGCCAGGCCTTGGTCGAGGCGATCGACCTGGTGCCGACGTTCCTGGACACTTTGGGTCAACCCATGCCCCACCATTGGCTCGAGGGACAGTCTTTGCGTCCTTTGCTGCAAGGACAGGCCGGATCGGTGCGCGAGGCGGCGTTTTCAGAGCTGGATTACGCGATTTATGGCGCGGCCCGCGAATTGGGCCTCAAGCCCCATCAAGCACGGATGGTGATGGCGCGCAGCGAGCGCTACAAGTACATCCACTACGACGGCTTGCCGCCGCAGTTGTTTGACATGCAGGAAGATCCGCAGGAATTGCGCGATTTGGGGCGCGATCCGGGCCACGCCCGGGTGCGGGATGAACACCTGGGCTTGGTGTTTGACTGGATGCGCAGTCGGCGCAATCGGGTCACCATCTCGGATGCCGACATCATGAAACGGGCCAATCCGGCAGCGGCCGGTGGCGTGATCATTGGACAGTGGTGAGGAGACAGAACATGAGCAATGCCATTTTGCCCGAACAGTTTTTCTTGGCGGACGCCTGGTATGTGGCCGCATGGCCGCACGAAGTCAACGACCAACGGCCTCTGGCTCGCACCATCCTGGGGCAGGATTTGGTCTTGTTCCGCATGGCCGATGGGCAGGCGGTGGCCATGGAAGACCGCTGTGCCCATCGATTGGCCCCCTTATCCATGGGGCGCATCGAGCCCGATGGCATCCGCTGCATGTACCACGGCGTCAAATTCGGCGCGGCCGGTCAGTGCGTGGAGATTCCGGCCCAGCCTCAAGGCCATCCCAACATGTGCGTGCGCCGCTACCCGTTGGTCGAAAAAGACGGTTTTCTGTGGATCTGGATGGGTGTGCCCGAGCAGGCCGACGCCAGCAAGATCCTGGATGCCCCTTGGGCGCACGATCCGCGCTGGGCACCCTCACAGGGTTATTTGCATGTGCAGGCCCACATGAGCCTGGTGGCTGACAATTTGCTCGATTTCGGCCATTTGCCCTTTGTCCATCCCAACACCGTCGGGGCGGTGCAGCAGGCCGATTTTTCAACCCAGGTCACCACCCTGGCCGAGGGCGTGCAAACCGATCGCTGGTACATCGACGTGCCGGCCTCCAGGTTTCACCAGTCGGTCGGGCGTTTTGCCGGCAACGTGGACGCCTGGCATTGCTTCCGTTGGCATTTGCCAGCCGTCATGTCGCTCGATTCGGGCTCGGCGCCGACCGGCACCGGGGCGCGCGACAAGCCGCATGGCACGCGCGAAGGCGCCATTGAGTTCCATCACATTGCGGCACTCACGCCGCAAGACGATGACCACACCCATTATTTCTGGATCCATTGGCGCAATTTCGAAGTGGACAACCCGGAGATGACCGAGATCGTGCATCGCAACATCATGGCGGCTTTTGGCGAGGACCAGGCCATGGTCGAAGCCCAGCACAAGGCGGTGCGCCGGGGCAGCCAGACGGTGCCCAAGGCCATCATGGCCGACAAGGCCCTGACCATCGTGCGCCAACAAGTGGCAAAAAGGGTCTGAGTCGCCATGACCCGCCCACGCAATGTCCTGTTCATCATGTGCGATCAGCTGCGGGCCGATCATTTGTCTTGCTATGGGCACCCGCACTTGCACACCCCGAACATCGACGCCCTGGCCGCACGCGGGGTGGTGTTTGATCGCGCCTATGTGCAGTCGCCGGTGTGCGGCCCCTCGCGGATGAGTTATTACACCGGCCGCTACATGCATGCGCATGGGGTGAGCTGGAATTTTGTGCCGCTCAAAGCCGGCGAGATGACGATCGGCGATCATTTGCGGCCTTTGGGTGTGCGCAGCGTGCTGGTGGGTAAAACCCACATGCGCGCCGACCATGCCGGGATGTCGCGCATGGGGATAGATCCGGATTCGGCCATCGGGGTGCGCATGGCCGAGTGCGGGTTTGAGCCCTTTGAGCGCGACGACGGCATTCACCCCTATTCGGGGCATGACCCCGACCCGAATTACTCGGACTATTTGCGCGCCCAAGGGTTTGGCGGCGACAACCCGTGGGAGGCTTGGGCCAACACGGTGGTGGATCGCGATGGCACCCTGCGATCGGGCTGGTACCTGAAGTACAGTCATTTGCCGGCTCGCATCCCGAACGAGCATGCCGAGACGCCTTACACCACGCGCCGGGCGATCGATTTCCTGCGCCAGGCCGGGGATCAGCCCTGGCTCATGCACCTGTCGTACATCAAGCCGCACTGGCCCTATGTGGTGTCGGCCCCATACGCTGGCATGTATGGCCCCGAGCATGCCTTGCCCGTGGTGCGAGACCCCGGCGAGCGGCGCGATCCGCACCCGGTCTATGGGGCGTTCATGAACCACCGGGTGTCGCGCAGCTTTGCCCGCAGCGAGGTGCGCGATGCGGTGATGTCGGGCTACATGGGGCTGGTCAAGCAGATCGATGACAGCATCGGCGAATTGATGGCGCACTTGCAATCGTCGGGCTTGATGGAGCAGACCCTGATCGTGTTTTGTTCGGATCATGGCGATTATTTGGGCGATCACTGGCTGGGCGAAAAAGAGTTTTTCCACGAGCCTTCCATTCGGACGCCTTTGATCATCGTGGATCCGGATCCGCGCGCCGACACCACCCGGGGCACGCGTTGCGATGCGCTGGTGGAGTCGGTGGATTTGTTGCCCACGTTTTTGGATGTCTACGGGGGTCCGGCGGTGCCGCATGTGCTCGACGGTCATTCATTGCGGCCATTTCTGTTCGGTCAAACCCCCACCGATTGGCGCCAAGCTGTCGTCAGCGAATACGACTACTCTTTTCAGGATGCCCGGATTGAACTGCAAACCCCGCCGCGCGAATGCTGGCTGCGGATGATTTTTGACGGTCGCTGGAAATACATTTTGGCCGAAGGGTATCGGCCCATGTTGTTTGACCTGGCAAGCGATCCGCAAGAATTCAATGACCTGGGTGACAGTGAACAGCCCCTGCATGTCGAGGCCCGGCAGCGATTGCGGGAGATGCTTTTTGCCTGGGCGCGCCAGCCACGCCAGCGGGTGACGGTGCCCGATGGCCTGATTGCCAGCACTGAGGTGCAGGCCCGCATCACCGAGTCGGGGGTGTTGATCGGTTACGTCGACGAGCAAGACCTGATCGAGCAGCGCAAGTCGTTCAAGCCGCGATTTGCGTCCAGCAACCCCTTGGTCAAGCGCACCCTGGACCGACTGACCCAACCCATCGCAACCCCTCACGAGGAGGATCCGGCATGAGCCAGCACGAAACCCCTGACATCACCCCGCACAACCAGAGCCTGGACGGGGTGAGCTGGAACATTTTGGGGCAGGTGTACACGCCCAAGCAGATGAGCGAGGACAGTTTTTCGTGGCATGCGGTGTTTCCGGAGGAAACCTTTGTCCCGCCCCACACCCACGCCGATCAGGATGAGTACATCTATGTGCTGGAAGGGCGCATTGACCTGATTCTGGATGGCCAGCCCCGTTCGGCCCATGTGGGCGATCTGGTGCGCATGCCGCGCGGCATCCCGCATGCCTTTTTCAACAATTCCGGCAAGCCCGCCAAGGCCCTGTTTTGGGCCGCTCCGGCGGGCAAGCTGGTCGACCTTTATCGTCGCATCCACAACATGTCGAGCCCCGCCCAAGTGGTCGAGGTGGCCCGCGAGTATGGGGTGTTTTTCGAGCCACCGGTTTCATCGGCCGCCTGAGAGGGCATTTTTTTTCATGGCAAATCAACAGGAGACAAACATGAAATTTCACCGCAGAAGCATCGCATTGGCATCGCTGTGTCTGGGCTTGGGCCTGGGCAGCAGCGCCGTGCAGGCGCAACAAAAACTGTTGCTCAATTCGTTCATCGGGGTCAATCACCCCATCACGACGCAGATCATCAAGCCCTGGGCCGATGATGTGGCCAAGGCCACCCAGGGCCGGGTGGTGATCGAGGTCGCCCCCACCAGCCTGTCGGCGCCGCCCCAGCAACTCGACGGCGTGACCAAGGGGGTGTTTGACATCGCCTATCAGTTCCACGGCTTTTTGGCCCCGAAGGTCAAGCTGACCAACGTGGCGCACCTGCCCTTTGTGAACACCTCGGCCAAGGGCAGCTCGGTGGCCTTGTGGCGCACCTATGAAAAATTCTTCGCCAAAGCCAACGAGTTGCCCGATGTGCAGGTTCTGAGTTTCTTTGTTGGCGCTGCGGGTCCCATTTACGCGATGAAGAACCCGATCAACAGCATGGCCGACCTCAAAGGCACCAAGATGTATGCGCTGCCCGGCGTGCCGGCACGCATGTTTGAAGCCGGTGGCGCCGGCGTGGTGGCTGCGCCTGCGGTGCGCAGCCACGAAATCATTTCGGGTGGCACGGTGGACTCATTTGCCGGTTATGCGACCATGGATGCCGATGCCTTCAAAACCTTGCAATACGCCAAGGAAGTGATTGATGTGCCGGGTCACCTGACGGTGCCGGCGTTTGCATTTTTCATGAACAAGAAAAAGTGGAATGCCATCGCCCCCAAGGATCAGGAAGCCATCATGGCGCTGTCGGGGGAAGCTTTCTCGCGCCGGTTTGTGGCGTATGACAACGTCGACAATCGCGTGCGGGCCGAGTCCAAGGCCAAGGGGTTGGTGTACAAAGAGGCCAGTCCCCAACTGGTGGCCGAGTTGAAAAAACTGGCTGAGCCGATTGAGGCTGCCTGGTTGGCGGATGCCGCCAGCCTGGGTGTGGACGGCAAGGCCGCCTTGGCCTTCTTCAAGGAAGAAGCCGTCAAGAACAAATGACGGTTCCCCAGTCCGGCCCCGACCGCCGCCAGGCGGTCGGGTTTCGCATGATGGATGGAGACAAACATGAGTGAAACGCAGGCCATGCCCGTGCATGACGATGCTTTGGACCGCTGGCTGGGCTGGATGTCCTCTGTGCCGTTGGGTCTGATTGTGGTGTTGACCTTTTTCGATGTGTTCGCGCGTTATGTTTTTTCGGCGCCGATCAAGGGCAGTCTGGAGATCATCCAGTACGCGATGGCCCTGAGCATCTTTGCCGCTTTGCCCCTGGTCACTCGCCATCGGGGCCATGTGACGGTGTCGTTGATCGATGGCCTGTTGGGGGCGTCGGCCATGCTCTGGAAAACCAGGATCTGTGATGCCATCAGTTTTCTGGCCTTGGCGCTGATGAGTTGGCGTCTTTGGATCTATGCCGGTGAGTCGATCGAGCAAAAGCAGCAAACCATCGTTTTGGCTTTGCCGCAGGGACCCCTGGTCTATGCTTTGGCCGTCTTTGCGGCGGTCAGCAGTGCATTGGTGTTTTGGGGTCTGTGGCGCTCGGTGTCTCGCCAGGGGGCCTCATCATGACCATGGCCCTGATCGGATTTGTGGTGTTGTTTGTGCTGGCTTTTGGCGGGGTGCCCCTGGGGCTGGCCATGCTGCTCGCAGGCGTCGGCGGCTTCGCCTATGTGCGGGGTTCCGATGGTGCGTTGGCCATGTTGGCGCAGATCATGGTGGACTCGTCGGCCAATTACGGCATGTCGGTGTTGCCGATGTTCGTGTTGATGGGCATCTTTGTCCACCGGGCCGAGATCAGCGAGGAGTTGTACGACGCAGCCAATGCATGGCTCGGTCACTTCAGGGGCGGCTTGGCGCATGCCACGGTCGCATCTTGTGCCTTGTTCGCGGCCATTTCGGGCAGTTCGATTGCCACGGCGGCCACCATGAGCCGGGTGGCCATCCCGCCGATGCGGCGACTGGGTTATCACGACCGGCTTTCAACCGGATCGGTCGCTTCAGCCGGTGTGTTGGGGGTGCTGATTCCGCCTTCGGTGCCCCTGGTGTTGTTTGGCCTGTTGACCGAGACCGACATCCGCAAGTTGTTCATTGCCACCATCATCCCGGGCTTGTTGCTGACCTTGTTTTTCATCATCGCAGTTTGGGTGACGGTCAGTCTGAATCCCGCTTTGGGCCCGCGCGGACCCAAATTCACCCTGAAACAAAAATTCATCGCTCTCAAAGGGGTGTGGGCGGTCATTGCCCTGTTTGTTTTCGTGATGGGCGGCTTGTACAGCGGGGTCTTCACGGCCACCGAGTCGGCCGGCATCGGCGCCATGGGGGCATTTGCCTTTGCGGTGGCTCGGCGCAAGATGAACCTGCGGGTGTTGGTGAGTTGTCTGGTGGAAACGGGCAAAACCACCGCCATGATTTTCACGATCATTTTCGGTGCTTTGGCGTTTGCCAATTTCATCACCCTGACCGGCATGACGGTGCAGTTGGTCGATTGGATCCAGCAACAGGGTTTCAGCGTCTACGGCGTGCTGATCAGCATGTGCGTCATTTATTTGGTGCTGGGCTGCCTGATGGAGGCCATGGGCTTGATGCTGCTGACCGTGCCGATGTTCACGGCAGTGGCAGTGGGGATGGGCGTGAACCCGATCTGGTTTGGCATTTTTGTCACGGTCATGATCGAAGTGGGCATGCTGACGCCGCCGGTGGGGATGAATGTCTTTACCGTCAAAACGCTGACCCCCGACGTGTCCCTGGCCACCATTTTCAGGGGGGTCATGCCGTTCTTGGTCGCCAACATGGCCTTGGTGGCTTGTCTGATCATCTGGCCTGCCTTGGCCCTGACGCCCCTGAAGTGGTTCAGTTGACCCGCTGCTTCGCCTGTCTTGAGTCGGTTGCGCCCCGCTGGGCGGGGGGCAAGCCCAGACTCACTTGCGTGCCATAGGTGCGCAAGGTGACCATGAGGCGCTGGTACTCGGGGCCGCTGAGCACGCTGGCGTAGTGCTTCATGAGTTGGTGCATCGCCGGTGCCGTGGCTTGCAAAACCTTCAGGCCCGCTGGCGACAGGCTGACTTGCATGGTGCGGGCATCGCTGGCTGATTTGCCCTTGTGCAGCCAACCCATGGCGACCATGCGGTCGATCAGTTTGCCGATGGTGGTGCGCTCGATCACCACCTGTTCGACGATTTGGGTCAGGCTGGCCTGACCCAGTTCGTCGGTCAGCGCCAGAATCCGCCATTCGGTGTGCTTGAGGCCATGCGGCTTGAGCAACACATTGGCGTTGGCCTGGTGCTGGCGCTCGATGCGCGCGAAGTGCGCCATCGGCCATTCGGAGACACGGAATAAAGGTTTGCTCAAATCAGTTCGCCGGGGGGGATTTCAAGCCCGAACAGGGCTTTGCCGTACACATCGTACATGCGATCCGCATCATAAAACGAGTGGCTGGACATGACGCTGATTTCCCGATGAAAGCGTTGCAGCTCGCAGTTGAGGAAAAAAGCGCCGGTGCCGGCCTGATCGCACAGCTCCTGGGTGACACGGCGGGCGGTTTTGACGACCCACGTGCAGTCGGCCCGAACGGCGGCTCGATCGAGCAGGACAAACCCGTGTCCGGCACGAGCCGTGCTGCCGATGCGCGCGGCATGGGCGCGCAGCAGGGCCTCGGCGGCATTGAGTTCGGTGTGGCCACGGGCGGTGTTGGCGCGCATGTAAGCCAGTTCGGAGGCCTGCGCACCCCCGTAGGCCAGGGTGCGGCCTTTCATGCGTTCGAGCACCTGGCGGGCCACGCCTTGCGCCGCCCCCAGCACCATGGCGGCCATGTTGGGGTAGTAGAACGACAACATGGGGATGCGCCAGGTGGGGCCGGTGTTGATTTGCAGCCCCGGTGCCGTGCCATCGAGCATGGATGATGCCGGCATGCTGCGGTGCTCGGGCACGAAGACGTCATCGAGCAGGCAGTCCCAGGTGCTGCTGGCCGACAGCCCGCTGACTTGCCAATTGTTTTGGGCCTGGGTGTCGGTACGGGGCAGGGCAAAGCGTCGCACCTGCTTTTTTTCGCCGTCGACGATCTCGTGGGCACCGAGCAAGATCCAGTCGCCCAAGGGGTAGCCACTGCCGAAACGCCAATGCCCTTTGAGGCGGTAGCCACCGCTGACGCGTTGGGCGGTGCCGCCGGGGATGATGAAGCCCGGGGCGAAGGTGTTGGGGCCATTGGCCCAGAACTCATCCTGGGCTTCTTCGGGGAACAGCCCCATTTGCATGTTGTGTTGCAACAAGATGCCGATGGTCCAGGCGGTGGCCAGGCAGGCCTGCCCCAGGGTTTGGCTGACTTCGGGAAACAGCTCGTAGTCGACTTCAAGGCCGCCGTAGCGGTGGGGCACCCCCATGCGCATGATGCCGGCATCGAGCACCTGTTCAACCGTCGCAGGGTCGATTTGCCCGCGCGCTTCGTTGTCAAAACCGCGCGGCCCCAATTGGTCGCGCAGGGCACGGGTGCGGGCGCGCACCACTTCGGCGGGATGTTGGGTGAAGGCGTCGGTGGCGGTGTTCATGGCTGTCTCCTCAAAATGTTCTGAGTTCAATTATGGGAAAATTCCCATAAATGTCAAGCCATTCACACCCGCACGCCGCTTCAGGGCAGCAAAATGGGTTTCAGCGTCAGGCCCGACAACGAGTCATCGATGGCGCGCTGGATGTCCGCCAAGGGGTAAAAGCGGACCATGCGTTCGAAGGGGAACAGCCCGCTGCCATGCAGGCGCAACAGTTGCGGGATGAAGTCGCGGGCGTTGGCGTCGCCTTCCACGATGCCGCGCAGGGTTTTGCCGTGCAGCATCATGTCGCGCACATCGACGGCCAATGTGGTGCCCGGGGCCGCGCCGCCGACAAAGCCGCAGCGCCCCAGCGGGGCCAGCACCGCGACGGCATGGGCCAGCACCGCCGGGTGGGCGGTGGTGTCCAGGCTGACCTGGGCGCCGCCGGCGCAGATCTCGCGGATGTGTTGAACCAGATCCGGTGTGTCGGCCGCCACGGCGTGGGTGGCCCCCAAACTCAAGGCCAATTCCAAACGGCTGGCGACCCGATCGACCGCAACCACGGTGGTGGCCCCCATCGCGCGAGCCGCCATGATGGCGGCCATGCCGACGGCGCCGCTGCCAAACACCACCACGCGGCCACCCGGCTCGGGGCGCAGCACATTGAGCATGGCGCCGGCCCCGGTTTGCAAGCCGCAGCCCATGGGGCCCAGCATGCGAAACAGGTCATCGGGGATGTGATCGGGCACATGCACCGCATTGACCGGATTGACCAGACAGTGGCTGGCAAATGACGATTGACCAAAGAAGTGGTGGCGCACCGGTTGCTGCTCGTGGCTGAGGGCGGCGCTGCCATCGGGGCGCAGGCCCAGGAAGTTGCGTCCAAAGAAGTCGTGGCAATAACTGGGCGCATGGGCCGTGCAGCTGGGGCAAACCTGGCAATGGTTGTAGCTGAGCACGACCCGATCGCCGGGCTTGAAGTCTTGCACCGCAGAGCCCACGGCTTCGACCACGCCCGCGCCCTCATGACCCAGCACGATGGGTTGATCGACCGGAAACGGGCGCTGGAGCATGGAGATGTCGGTGTGACACAAACCGGTGGCCACCACCCGCACCCGCATTTCGTCGGGTCGGGGATCTTCAAGTTGCAGGGTGCGCAGCGCCAAAGGTGCGCCTGGGCGGTCTAAAACGACGGCGGTGATGTCCATGGGGGCTCCGGTGTTCAGGCGATGTGCAGGTGTGGGGTCTGGGCTTGCTCGCGTTGGCGCATTTCATCGATCATGAAGCGAATGCGTCCCAGGGCGGCATCGTTGCGCGCAGGCATGGGCTGGGTGCCGGGGGGACAGGCATCCCAGGCTTTTTGCTGGGCTTCGATGATCCAGTTGTCTTCGGCAAAGGCTTTGGCGATGCCTTGCCCCACCTGCTCGATGACGCTGGTGTCGCCATGCGGGAACTGGCAAGGCTGGATCCAGAAGTAATGGGTGGTTTTCTCGGTCTCGGGGGTCAGCAAAGAAAAGTGTCGCAAGTGCAGGGCACCGGGGTGATCTTGCGGGGTGCCGGTGCCGCCCACCGGGGCTGAGCCGGCCCAATTCTCAAACACCGAGGGCAACCACCAGACCTGGCGGTTCCAGAAGTTGACCTTGCCTTCGAAGCGGCCGGCCATGGCGTGCAGGGGCGAGGGGTCGCAGTCGGGGATGTCGCGCGACAAGCGGATGCCGTGCTCAAAAGGGGTGATGGTCGGGTGGGCGTTGGGAAAAGCCGCGTTCGCCAGCGTGCTGCGGTGCACATAGGTCAGGTGCGAGAAGTCCAGCAGGTTGTCGGCGATCAG
>JACCDS010622603.1_pt1 | contig 34408 bp, 30 predicted proteins | sample 7446441 | NCBI WGS metagenome assembly JACCDS01 (sample SAMN15323445, study PRJNA562643) | freshwater metagenome | isolation source: river surface water | place: USA:Blue River Watershed | collected 2017-08-17
ATCACTTTTGAAGAAATGCTAGAAATGGCTAGCTTGGGTTCAAAAGTTCTACAAATTCGTTCAGTTGAGTTTGCTGGTAAATACCGTGTGAAGACACGTGTGTTGTCATCATTAACTGATCCATTGATGCCGCTTGAGCAAGAGATGAACTCAGGCACTTTGATTACTTTCGAGGAAGAAGAGACTATGGAAGCTGCTGTCATTTCGGGTATTGCTTTCGCCCGCGACGAAGCAAAGATCACCGTTTTAGGTGTACCTGACAAACCAGGTATTGCATATCAAATCTTGGGCCCGATTGCGGACGCCAACATTGATGTGGACATGATCATTCAGAACCAATCTGTAGAAGGTAAGACAGACTTTACTTTCACAGTGCCACGTGCTGATTATCAAAAAGCATTGGATTTGCTCAAGAACAATGTTCAAGCGCACATTCAAGCGAAAGAAATCTTGGGTGATCCAAAAGTTTCTAAAGTATCAGTAGTGGGCGTAGGTATGCGTTCACACGTAGGTATTGCTAGCAAAATGTTCCGTACTCTTTCAGAAGAGGGCATCAACATTCAGATGATTTCCACAAGTGAAATCAAGATTTCTGTATTGATTGATGAGAAATACATGGAATTAGCAGTGCGTGCATTGCATAAAGCTTTTGAGTTAGACCAAAAGTAATTTAAAATCTGTGACCTTGTTGATTTAATTCAGCAAAGTTACATGGAGACGTGGCCGAGTGGTCGAAGGCACTCCCCTGCTAAGGGAGCATCTGGGCAAAACCTGGATCGGAAGTTCGAATCTTCTCGTCTCCGCCAAATATGGCCCCAAGTAATTGATTTTCTTGGGGTTTTTTATTTTTATATTTTATACCCACCAAATTACCCACCTATTAGAAGGTGGATTAAGAGCGCTATGAGTTAAAAGGGGCTGGATAACATATGGATAGTGTTACAAATATGAACCTATTCCGTATGTTTGCTTCACAAATGAAGCTAATCGAATACTGTAACTGGCCTGGTATATATTAAAAGAGCCTAGCTAACCTCACCTACTGGGGGCCACCCAAATATTCAGCATGCCGATGCGGCGCACTACATCACGAATCGTCAAAAGTAATTAAAAAATCTCAAGGATGATGTCAAAGTTTTGACAGGGGGTGTATGTGATGATTTGTGCTAAGCCGACCCCACCATACCCCGGCACCCCATTTTTTGTTTTGGTACCATCCGCCTGTCCCTTGCACTTAATTTTGCTCAAACAATTTACTATTTTTTTGAAAGTCATATGTCACAAGATGCGGAGAAAAAAATTGCTATTGCTAGTAAAGATTTATTTTCAGTTGAGCGCTGTCCATTGGATTATTACTGCGCAAAGACTTGGGATGAGCTTGATGAAACTGAAAAGCCTAATGTTGCTTTTTGTAAAGAATGCTCTAGCGAGGTATATCTATGCCAAACCGTTGAGGAGTTTGACATTAAGGCTAAAGAAGGTGAGTGTGTTGCATACCTAGTTGTGGCAGCTGGTACTGAGTTAGTTGTTGATAACCCAGTGGGTATTCCTAAAAGAAAATAAGTGCTTAATATTTATTTTGAAGGTGAGTTTGATGTTCTACGTCAGTCTCTTTGGTGAGTGCTAGTCGGGTGCATTCCAATCTTCCAACGCAGAATTGCATGCGATTTTCCGTCAAAATTTCTTCTTTGAGTCCCTTAAGGTAATTAATCAGGCTCTCGGTACTGTAAACGCCAGAAGGTTTATTTCTTTTAAATTCGGCATCCCCTGTGAATACAACCATGCCTGTAATTTGTTCTGGGGGCATGAAGTCTAGTGAATTTTGTACAGCTTTTAAATGCTTGTAGTTTTGATGTAAAGGATTTTGAAAGCGATGTTTTGTGCCATAAATTACTTGAGTCCATACTTTGGAGTTCATGTCACCAAATATCCAGCCTGTGTAATGTTTTGTTTCAATCACAAATATTCCATGGCGTGATACTAAGATGTGATCAATTTGAGTTGTGCCGTTATCTATTTTTAACGTGATGTTATTTAATAAGTGCCAAGATGCCGTGTTCAGGTGTCTAGTGATTGATTGTCTAAGTAGCTCTTCGCCACGATTTTGAAATTTATAGTTGCGATAAGAGTGAATTTGATATCCGATTAATATCGCTAATGGGATTAATAAAACTATCAAGTTCGATGTTGTATTTGTCATGGATAGATTTAACAAATTTGATCTAGAGTTACTTGATCCAGCTTTGCAAGAAAAGCATTTGTGGCGTTTTGTAAAAGATGTTTAAGTTTACAGGTAGATGTAATTGTGCAGGTGTTCGTTTTTTTATTAAAACATTCAACTATCTCAAAATTTGATTCAGTTAGTCGAACTATTTCACCTACAGTAATCTCTTTAGCCTGTTTCGCAATAGAAATGCCCCCATTTCTACCTCTGGTTGTACTTAAATATCCAGAATTTGATAGAAATGAAACAATTTTTGTTAGGTGGCTTTTTGAAATTTCATGTTTATCAAGTATTTCAGTGATGGTTATTGGGGCCTCGCGCTGTGTATTTCTAGCGCAATACATTAATACTCTTAGAGAGTAATCGGTCCATTGTGTTAATTGCACAAACTTTGTCCTAAATCAAATGTAAACATTCATTTTATTTGAATTTTATCTAATAATACATTCACATTAAATGAATGTTTAAGGAGATTTAGATGTTAAATGTAGATGAGAAGTTTGTGTTTGACCCATCAACAGCGGTAGGGGAATTTGCTGTAAACATTCCTGGTGCTACAGCGCTATTTAGAAAGCATAAGATTGATTTTTGCTGTGGTGGTCATATTAGCTTGCGAGAAGCGGCTGATAAGAAAAATGTAAATATTGATAGTCTCTTATTAGAGTTGGCAAAGCTTGAGCGAGTTGATGAATCTGAGGAAGAAAAATCACCATCCGAGCTTATTGATTACATTTTAACTAGATATCATGAGGTTCATCGTGAGCAGCTGCCTGAATTAATTCGAATGGCGGCTAGAGTAGAGGCAGTTCATAAAGATAATCCTCATGTACCCAAGGGTTTGGCTAGCTTTTTAGAAAATATGGATGCTGATTTAATTTGCCATATGAAAAAAGAAGAAAATGTTTTATTTCCAATCATGAAGCAAGGTGGCAATCCGTTTGTAACTCAACCAATTAGCGTGATGAGATTAGAACATCTAGATCATGGAAAAACTTTAGATGAGTTGTCTAAGTTAACAAACGACTGTGCGCCTCCAGTGGGAGCATGTAATACATGGAGAGCTTTATATGCTGGTTTAGATCAACTCAGAAATGATTTAATGAATCATATTCATTTGGAGAATAATGTTTTATTTCCAATTTTTGAGAAGGAGTATGGAGATGTCAGCGAGTGCCATTCCGGATCTACAAGTTGTGGTTGCGGGCATTAATTATCAATGTTTTCTTCTTTGAGTCATGTCGTGACTCATAAGTTTGAGTTGTTCCTCGTTTAATAGTCTTTTGGCCATGGGGAATAACTCATTTTCTTCTAGATTAATATGCTTCTCATAGGTTGTTGCTAATAGCAGAATTTGAGTTTCATCAATACTTGCGACAGTTCCAGATGCAACTAGTTCAAGAGGATTTTTAATTGATTGCCAAATCTTCTCTATGAGTATGTGTTCTTCTTTCAAAATGTTAATAATCTCATTAATGCAAATGGCATCAGATCCAGCCATTGATTCTAGAAGCATTGGGAATAAATTATTTTCTTCATCTTCGTGATGATTCTTTGCAGCGATCTCAAAATATCTTAATAAATTTTTGCTGGCCAATATTGCCTGGTCATCAATCCCAACCGCCTTAAGGTGAGCCGATAATCTTTGTAATATTTGGCAATGATTTTTTACGCGTTCATGGCAGGCTTCAAGTATTTCTAAAGGTTGATCTAAACCAACGGCTGGTGATGTGAATCCTGGAATTTTGATATTCATGAGTGTATTCCCTGTGATTGCAAAATTGTCTTATATAACAAGGTTTTTTGGATAGTAGTTCTTAGGAAGTACTCCTTATAACTTCTAGTAAATAGCAAAAATATTGATTTGGATTAATGTGATTAATATTCTGAATGCCTAATATCTTCGAATCTTAACTGTCATATAAGGTGGCATAGATATGAAGCATTTAATACCAGATCATTTATTGAATTTACTAAGTTCTAGTGAATTACAACCTTTAACAATTAAAGGAAAACAAGTTTTGCCAATTGTGCAAGGCGGTATGGGAGTTGGTGTCTCAGCTCACAAATTAGCTGGTGCGGTTGCTAGGTTAGGTGGAGTAGGCACTATTTCATCGATTGATTTAAGGCGACTTCATCCCGACCTAATGAAAAAAACCCAACATTTACTTCCTTCAGATCATAGTAAGTCAGTAATTAATGCGGCAAATATTGAAGCACTAAAGCGTGAAATTCAATTGGCAAAAAATGAATCTGAAGGGAACGGTCTTATAGCTGTGAATGTGATGAGAGCAGTAAAAGAATATACCTCTTACGTAGAGTGTTCTCTTCAGAATGGGGCTGATGCAATAGTTGTCGGTGCCGGTCTTCCTTTGGATTTACCAGATTTGGCGGCTGATCATCCAGATGTTGCGTTAGTTCCAATCCTGTCTGAGTCACGTGGCATCAATCTTGTATTAAAGAAGTGGGAAAAAAAAGGCAGGTTGCCTGATGCAATCGTAATTGAAAATCCAAAGTGGGCAGGTGGACACTTAGGCGCATCAAATGTGGGTGATCTAAATAATGAAAAATTTAATTTTGACGTTGTAATTCCTCAAGCCTTAGAGTTATTTAGATCAATGGGGGTTGAAGGAAAGATACCGTTAATTGCTGCTGGAGGAATTAACAAGTTAGAAGATATTAAACGCCTTCAATCAATGGGTGCATCTGCGGTTCAACTGGGGACCGCTTTTGCAGTTACTAAAGAATGCGATGCTCATGACAATTTTAAAAATGTTTTAGCAAAAGCAAAGCCTGAGGATATGGTTGATTTCTTGAGTGTGGCTGGATTGCCAGCCCGGGCTGTAAAAACACAATGGTTGACTACATATCTTAAGAATGAATCAAAACTGCAATGCAATGCAAGAGAAAAACCTAGATGCACGATGATTTTTGATTGCCTACATGAGTGTGGTTTAAGGGATGGTAAGTCGCAATGGGGGCAATTTTGCATCGATAAAGTTCTTGGATATGCGCAGGCAGGTGTTCTTACCAAAGGATTATTTTTTAGAGGGGCTGGTACTTTGCCCTTTGGTGAGCAAATTAGATCGGTGTCTGATTTGATTACTTGGTTATTGACAGGAATGGAGCCTAACGATGTATCAGCAGCCTATTAGTGAAGATGTTCTATTGGAGAAATATGCCAAAGTTAATGAATCTACAGTAGATGTAATTTTTAATCGCGTGGCAAAAGGTTTGGCTAGTGTTGAGTCGGCAGAGTTGAAGTCTTCAATGGAATTAATTTTTCTTGATAACTTAAAGTCAGGGGCGATTGGTGCTGGAAGAATTATGAGTTCTGCTGGTACTGATATAAAGGCAACGTTAATTAATTGTTTTGTACAACCGGTTGGTGATTGTATTCAGGGTCTAGATTCTGATGGGTATCCAGGTATATACGAAGCGCTTAAGCAGGCTGCTGAAACTATGCGACGGGGTGGTGGTGTTGGGTATGACTTCTCAAGAATTAGACCTAAAGGTGCAGAAGTTAAAGGTACTGCCTCTATAGCATCTGGTCCATGTAGCTACATCAATGTATTTGATCAGTCTTGTTCTACTGTAGAAAGTGCTGGAGCAAGGCGAGGTGCACAAATGGGTGTGTTGAGAATTGACCACCCAGATATTTTAGATTTCATATCTGCCAAGAGGACGCCAGGACGTTGGAATAATTTCAATGTCTCAGTAGGTGTGTCTAATAATTTTATGAAGGCGTTAGAAGGTAATGAGTCATGGGAGTTGGTGCATAAAGCAAAACCGGGGCAAGACTTAATTAATCATGGCGCTTATGAACGTGATGATGGATTGTGGGTTTATAAGGTTGTTGCTTCAAAAGAGATCTGGAATTCAATCATGACATCAGCTTATGACTTTGCTGAGCCAGGAATCTTATTTTTGGATAATATAAACCTAGATAACAATTTATCTTATTGCGAAAAAATTGAAGCCACAAATCCTTGTGGTGAACAGCCTTTGCCATCATATGGTTGCTGTGATCTAGGTCCGATAATTTTGACTAAATTTGTAAAGAACCCTTTTGGTTTTGATGGAGAGCCAGTATTTGATTTTGATAAGTTCACAACCGTCGTAAAAAATCAGGTTAGGTTTTTAGATAATGTTTTAGATTTAACGTATTGGCCTTTACCTGAACAAAAAGATGAGGCTAATCAAAAGAGAAGAATAGGGGTTGGTTTTACTGGCTTGGGAGATGCGCTAATTATGTTGAGGCTTGCCTATAACGAGCATCCAGCTAGATTAATGGCGCAAGAAATTACTAGATGTATGAGAGACGCTGCATACGAAGCATCAATTGAGTTAGCTAAAACGAAAGGCAAATTCCCGCTTTTTGATGTTGATAAATATTTAAATGCTCCTGGATTCGCAAGCCGATTGCCAGAAAAAATTAAAAGTGACATCAGACTTCATGGTATTAGAAACAGCCATCTTCTTTCTGTGGCGCCGACTGGGACGGTTAGTTTGGCTTTTGCTGATAACGCATCAAATGGAATTGAGCCCCCATTTTCTTGGTTTTATAAACGAAAAAAACGAGAAAAAGACGGCTCAACTAAAGAGTATATGGTTGAAGATCACGCATGGCGTTTATACAAAGAAATGGGAGGGGATGTCGATCATTTGCCAAATTACTTTGTAACTGCTCTTGAAATGACTGCAGATGATCATTTAGCAATGATGAAAACTGTTCAACCATTTATAGACACGGCTATTTCAAAAACTGTGAATGTTCCTGCTGATTATCCTTACGACAGTTTCAAGGATTTATATTTTCAGGCATGGAAATCAAACTTAAAAGGATTGGCTACTTATAGACCAAACAATATTCTTGGAGCAGTTTTAGAGGAGGTTAAACCAGAATCAGGTAGTTCTAATGAGGTACACGAGGCGCATAAAAATGAACTGTTACCTATTAGTAAAAAAGTAATAGAGAAAAGACCTAATGGTGAATTGCCAGCTGTAGCGGAAAAAATTAGTTATTGGACGCAAGATGGCAAGAAAACATTGTATTTAATTATTTCATTTATGGCTGTTGAGGGAGTTGTGAATGGGCAGAAGTGTTTAGAAGAGAGGGCTATCGAGTTCTTCATGCCTGTTGGGCAGAGTGGTGAGTCACAGCAATGGATAACATCAAGTATGCGTCTATTGTCCTTAGCCGCCAGAGGTGGTTTCTTGAGCAGGGCTCTAAGCGATATGAGAAAAGTTGTTTGGGATCGTGGGCCTGTCAGGTTGGGAACGAAGCAAAAGCTTGATGGCACAGAAGTTCCCATGTGGCATGATTCAGAAGTGGCTGCTGTTGCGTATGCGATAGAGAAAATTTTGCAACGTAGGAAAATTTCTGAATTTGGGGCTGATTTGAATGGCGAGTTAATGGAGGTTAGTTCTTCTAATGTGATTTCAGGTAGGAAGTGTTCTGATTGTGGTGCCCATACATTGATTAAAAAAGATGGTTGTGACTATTGCACTAGCTGCGGGTTTGTTGGATCTTGTGGTTAATTAAATCCCTTTGCTAGAAATACCGCGCAAATAATTGCGATAGGTAGTATGTGCATTTGAATAAAAATAGCTTTATATATTTTTCTAAATTCTTGGCTATTTAAAGGTTTATTTATTATTCGATGAATATATATTGAATAGGCAAGTATTGATAAAACACTAACCGATTTGGCCCAAAATATAGGACTATTTAAGTAGTAGCTTGGAATCTTTTCTGCCCAAGATACTCTCATGATTCCGACAACAATAGTGCTGGCAATTAAACCAATTGTCCAGAGATTGAGTTTTCTTAGAAAATTTAAGTTGGAGTCTGATTTCTGTAATTTTAAAAAAACATACATACCAAATTGAGTACCTATAAATCCGGAAATAAATAGATGGTGAAGAATTGCTAAGGTGCTGCTAACGATAAACATTAAGGCGCCTTTGGTAGTAGATTCCCTTGAATTAATTGAATCAAGGTGCGTAATGCTAGGTATCCAATAATTAGAGTGGCTAGCGAAATAGATATAACTGCAACTTCTTTGGGCCAACTTCCTCGTTGAACTGCTTCAATAATGCATGAAGCAGTTGCTGCAACAGGAAATGAAAACGACCAGAATCCAAAAGAAAACGGAATGCTAGTCCAAGCTTTCCATCTGGTTAGCACCGCAAGAATCGGGCCACTTGCAATTCCCAAGCCAATTAAAACGGCGTCAACGGGTATGGATGGCCATAATGCTATTGCTGTAAGAGTGCTAACTGCAGCTGGCGCCATTTCAATTCCAATAGTTGCTCTGATCGGTTCTGGAAGTGGGCCTTTGAATAAATGACTCAATATTCGCATCTCTAATAATGCCCAGGCACCAACACCCATGCCCCATAGTAGATAACCAAATCCAGAAAAACCAATTGCGTTCAAAGCCATTCCGCCAACTAAGCCACCTGGAACAACTGGCACATATAAAGCAGGAGTTATAAGTTCTGCTGGCATTTTTCCTGATGAAAGCATTTCAACCATTTTCCATGCCGTAATAAACTGAAAAATAAGTGCAATAACTGTCGCAGCAACTATTAAGTTAGATTGCTCTTGATATTTTGGGGCGTATAAGGCAATTGCCAACAGAGTGCTCACGGGCATTAGTGCAAATAATGACCCCTGTACTGGGTGGTAGAAACTGTTTTTGAAGTTTTTTGTATCAACTATTAACTTCATCAAAAATAATAGTGTTAAGCTAGTGAGAATCGTTGCTCCACTAGTGAATAATAGATTTTCAATGTTTAAATTTGGAGTCATTTCTAATTGAGAAAATTTCCTCCATGTTCCAGATAGACTAATGAGTCCGAGTGAAATGCCGAATAACCCTGGATGTAGACGTTTAATAAACATATGATTCTCTTGATTGAATATCTCTTAATTTACAGAAAAAAATAAAATTAGCAATGGCTAAAGACTTCACTCTTAAGAAAAAACTCATGTTTATTGGAGTTACATTGCTTGTCTTGGCAATGTTCTCTATTACGTTCACTTTATGGGTTACCTGGAAATTAGAGGGTGGTGCTGCAGCTATTAATGAAGCTGGGCGCATGAGAATGCAAACTTATCAATTAGCGTTATTAGCTAACCATAGTAAAAAAAGTCAAGTAATTGATCTTGTTAGTGGATTTGATAAGAGCCTTTCTTTGTTAAGTTTAGGGGATCCAGCTAGGCCTTTATTTGTCCCTTGGAATGAATTAAATAAACTTGAATTCACAGGTATTCAGAATGATTGGTTGGAAATTAAATCAATACTGGTTTCTAGCCAATATCAAACATTATCAGCTACGTATGTAGAATCATTTGTTAAGCGGATAGATCGATTCGTGTCATCTATTGAAACTGAAGTTGACTATTGGACTGGTTTACTTCATTTGTTTCAGTTTGGAATGTTGGCAATATCTTTAATTACAAGCCTTGTAATTATGTATGTTGGTTACTCAGTGATTCTTGATCCTGTTGCTAAATTAAGACTTGGATTTGATCGCGTGAAATCTGGAAATTTAAAAGCGCACGTTTCAATCGATGCCAAAGATGAATTTGGTGATTTAGCTCTTGGTTTTAATGAGATGACTAAGGAGCTTCATGATTTATATCAAGGTCTCGAGGCTAAAGTAAAAGATAAGACATTGCATCTTGAGGAAAAGCAAGCGCGTTTAGCAGCGCTATACGAGATTAGCTCTTTTATAGCTAAAGAAGATGACTTATCTAATTTGACTAAAGGTTTCTCATCTAGGTTATTTGATTTAGTGAAGTGTGATGCCTTAGCTATTAGATGGACTGATGAAGCAAACCAACGCTATTTTTTAGACGGTGGATCTAATTTGCCTGAATCAATATCTGACAATGAGCATTGTTTAACTTCAGGTAGTTGTTATTGTGGATCTAATCAAGAAAGTGGTGAGGTGAAGGTTATTAACTTTGACAGACAGATGGAAGCTAATAGACTGTGCGTTAAAGAAGGATTTGCCACACTTGTAACCATACCTGTTGCTTTGCAAAATAAACTAATGGGTGAGGTTGACATTTTCTTTAGGAATAAGGTGATGATTGATTCTGAGCAACAATCTTTGTTGGTTACCTTAACTAATCATTTAGCAGGAGCTCTCGAAGCTCAAAAAATTAAAGCTTTAGAGAAAGAGGCCACAATTTCTGAAGAGAGGAGTTTGTTGGCCAGGGAATTGCATGACTCAATTGCTCAATCATTGGCTTTTTTAAAGTTGCAAGTAGGCCTTTTAAAAGAAGCCTTGAGTGGAATCGGTAATGCTGACCCTCAGAAAATACTTAGTGAGCTAGATCTTGGTTTAAAAGAAAGTTATGGGGATGTTAGGGAGCTTTTGCTTCACTTTAGAACTAGGACTAATATTGAAGATATCGAGCCTGCACTAAAAAACACGTTGCAGAAGTTTGAGCATCAATCAGGAATTTCAACTAAGTTGGAAATAATTGGAGATGGTTTACCTTTGCCTCCGGATATTCAAATTCAAGTAATGCATATTTTGCAAGAAGCTCTATCAAATGTTAGGAAGCATGCTGATGCAAAAAATGTGAAAGTTATAGTTAATCAGAGCCCAAATTGGTCATTTGAGGTTATTGATGATGGAAAGGGTTTTAAATCTCAAAAACAGGATAGTACTCACGTTGGAATGAGTATCATGCAGGAGAGAGCTGAAAAAATTAAGGCAACAATTAAAGTGCAGTCTGTGCCGGATGTGGGAACGAGAGTTTTGGTTGTGTTGCCGTGATTCCAGATAAATTATTAAGAGTATCTAAGTGGAAAAAATTAAAATATTAGTTGTTGACGATCATACATTGTTTCGTCGGGGCTTAATTTCCATCCTTGAGCAGGATAATCAATTCTCTGTGATCGGTGAGGCTGGAGATTCAATTAGCGCCATTAGATTGTCTGAATCTTTGAAACCAGATGTTATTTTGTTGGACAATCATTTGCCTGGCGCAACAGGTATTCAATCTTTGCCAGAACTATTTCTAGCTGCTCCAGACGTTGTGATCTTGATGTTAACAGTCAGTGAAAATGAAGAAGACTTAGCGTTGGCATTGCAAAGTGGGGCTCTGGGATATTTGTTAAAAACAAGTGAAAAAGATGACTTGTTGGATGGAATCAAAAGAGCTTTTAATGGTGAATCAGTCATCAGTCCTGAGATGACATCAAAATTAGTTTCTGCGTTTAAATCAAACAAAGTTAAATCTGATAAAGATGTTGAAACTCAAATATCAAATTTATCCCCTAGAGAGCTGGAAATTGTTTGTCTAATTGCAAAAGGTTGCAGTAATAAAGAGATTGCTAGATCGTTAAATATTGCCGAAACTACTGTAAAAATTCATGTCCAGCATGTTTTAAGAAAATTAAATCTATCCTCGCGCGTTCAGGTGGCAGTTTTTGCTAGCGCTGAAGGATTATGTAAGGGCTCAAAGTAGTAGTTCTTTCGAACTATGCCCCTTTAATTTTATAGTTCTAAATTCTTGGCATACACCCTCTTAAGGGGGATATGCCTAATTCCTCATAAAAATAATAATTTCCCCATATCAATAAGGGGGATTTATGAGCGCACAAGAAAATCAAATCACATTTGATCGCCGTAAAGCTTATTCAGTACTAATTGTTAGCACCTTGGCATTTACTGTGTGTTTTATGGCTTGGATGATGTTTGGTGTGATGGGTATTCCAATTAAAAAAGCCCTAAATCTAAGCGCCACTGAATTTGGTCTCTTGACTGCAACCCCTGTGTTAACTGGTTCGTTAATTCGAGTTCCTCTTGGTTTTTGGACGGATAGATTTGGCGGAAGAATCGTGATGTTCATTTTGATGTTGGCATGCGTTGTGCCAATTTGGATGATGAGTTATGCCACTGAGTATTGGCAGTTTCTAGTTATTGGGTTATTTGTTGGTTTAGCTGGCGGATCATTTTCAGTAGGAACACCTTATGTTGCTCGCTGGTTCCCAAAAACAAAGCAAGGCTTTGCGATGGGCGTGTACGGTGCAGGTAATTCTGGTGCTGCAGTGAATAAATTTGTGGCGCCAGTATTAATTGTGGCTTTTGGTTGGACCATAGTTCCTCAAGTTTATGCGGCAGTGATGTTGGGCGCAGCCATATTGTTCTGGTTATTTAGTTATCACAACCCATCTCATGTGGTTGCTAACAAGTTGACATTTTCGGAGCAACTCCGAACCCTTAAAGACCCTAAAGTACTTAGATATTGTCAGTACTACAGCATAGTGTTTGGTGGTTATGTGGCACTTAGTTTGTGGATGGTTCAGTACTACGTTGGTGAATTTGGTTTGGATATTCGTGTGGCTGCTTTATTAGCTGCTTGTTTCTCTTTGCCTGGTGGTGTTTTGCGTGCTATTGGAGGTTGGTTATCAGATAAATTTGGCGCTCATCAAGTAACTTGGTGGGTAATGTGGGTGAGTTGGATTTGCTTATTTTTATTGTCATATCCTCAAACAGATTTCACTATCTTCACCACTACTGGCCCTCAGACATTTCATATTGGCTTAAATATATATGCATTTACAGGCTTGATGTTTATCTTGGGAATTGCTTGGGCCTTTGGAAAAGCAAGTGTATTTAAGTACATAGGCGATGAATATCCAAACAATATAGGTGCTATATCAGGAATAGTTGGATTGGCTGGAGGTTTGGGTGGATTTATTTTGCCAATCATGTTCGGTGCACTCTTGGATTACACGGGTATTAGGTCAAGTGCATTCATGCTTATGTACGGCGTGGTTTGGGTTTCATTGATTTGGATGTATTTCACAGAAGTTAAACGTTCTGAGGTGATGGGTAGTAAAGCTATCCCATCAGCTATCTAAATAGTTTCTAAAGGAGTTAAAAATGGCATCAGCAGTTATTAATCACTGGGATCCTGAAAGCAAAAAGTTCTGGGATGAAACTGGTAAATCGGTAGCGAAAAGAAATCTTTGGTTATCAATTCCTGCATTGACACTTGCATTTGCTGTGTGGATGGTTTGGTCTGTAGTTGTGGTAAATCTACCCAATGTTGGTTTTAAGTTTTCTACTAATCAATTATTTTGGTTAGCTTCTCTCCCAGCCCTATGCGGCGCGACGTTAAGAATCTTTTATTCATTTGCTGTGCCAATTTTTGGTGGTAGAAGATGGACTGCAATTTCAACTGCTTCATTGTTGATACCAGCTATTGGTATTGGGTTTGCAGTTCAAAACACTGAAACTCCTTATGAAGTATTCATTGCTCTAGCTTTGTTATGTGGTTTTGGAGGTGGCAACTTTGCTTCATCAATGTCAAACATAAGTTTTTTCTACCCTAAATCTCAAAAGGGCACAGCGCTTGGATTGAATGCAGGTTTAGGTAACTTGGGCGTTTCAATTGTTCAGTTTGTTGTTCCATTGGTCATTACTGCTGGAGTTTTTGGGTCATTAGGTGGTGAACCTCAGTCGGTAGTTAAAGCAGGACAAACCACTTCAATGTGGTTGCAAAATGCGGGCTTTATTTGGGTTCCTTTTGTTGCTATATCAGCTATTGCTGCATGGTTTGGTATGAATGACTTGGCTGAAGCTAAAGCTTCATTTTCAGATCAGGCGATCATATTTACTCGCAAACATAATTGGTTGATGTGTTGGTTGTATTTAGGAACATTTGGATCATTTATAGGGTATTCAGCAGGCTTTCCACTTTTGATTAAAAGCCAATTTCCAGGGGTTAATGCTTTGCAATATGCGTGGCTGGGCCCTTTAGTTGGTGCACTTGTTAGACCAATTGGTGGTTGGTTATCAGACAAGCTTGGCGGCGCTAGAGTCACATTTTGGAACTTTATTGCTATGGCATTCGGTGTTTTAGCTGTATTGAATTTTTTACCTAAACCTGGGGTTGAAGGTAACTTTTATGGATTCTTAATTGCCTTCATGGTGTTGTTTGCAACATCAGGTATCGGTAATGGTTCAACATTCAGAATGATTCCGATAATTTTCCTAACGGAGCGTCAGCGTGCGGCTGGAAAAGATTCTGCTGCTCAGGAGGCAGCAGTTCGTGATGCAAATAAAGAGGCGGCAGCTGTTCTTGGTTTTAGTTCTGCCATAGGTGCGTACGGTGGTTTCTTCATTCCTAAAAGTTACGGTTCATCTATTGCTATGACTGGGGGCCCTGAGGCAGCACTTTATGGGTTCATCTTTTTCTACGTTACTTGCATGTTGATTACTTGGTGGTACTACAGCCGCAAGGGTGCGGAAATGCCTTGTTAATAAGAATTTATTAAAGGAAATAAAAATGAGTCACTTTTTAGATCGCTTGAAGTTCCTCTCTGCAGATACAGAAGAGTTTTCTAATGGCCATGGCAAGACAGTTGGTGAAGATAGAACATGGGAAGATGCATATAGAACAAGATGGCAGCACGACAAAATTGTTAGATCAACCCATGGAACAAACTGTACTGGATCTTGTTCTTGGAAGATTTACGTTAAAGGTGGGATAGTTACATGGGAAACTCAGCAAACTGATTATCCTCGTACGCGTCCAGATTTACCCAATCATGAACCTAGAGGTTGTGCGAGAGGCGCTAGTTATAGCTGGTATATGTATAGCGCTAATCGCGTTAAATATCCATTAGTTAGGGGTAGATTATTAAAACGTTGGCGTGAGGCAAAAAATACAGCGAAGACACCTGTTGATGCCTGGGCGAATCTTGTTGAAAACAATGATGCAAAGAAAGATTGGCAATCTAATAGGGGTAAAGGTGGATTTGTTAGAGCTACGTGGGACGAGGTAAATGAACTAATTGCCTCGGCAAACGTATACACAATTAAAAAATATGGACCTGACAGAATTATTGGTTTCTCGCCGATTCCTGCAATGTCCATGATTAGCTACGCAGCAGGTTCAAGATATTTAAGCCTAATTGGTGGCGTATGCATGAGCTTTTATGATTGGTATTGTGATTTGCCACCATCAAGTCCTCAAACTTGGGGTGAACAAACAGATGTTCCTGAATCAGCTGATTGGTACAACTCTACATATCTAATTGCTTGGGGTTCTAATGTTCCTCAAACAAGAACACCAGATGCGCATTTTTTTACAGAGGTGAGATACAAGGGAGCTAAAACTGTTGCTATCACTCCAGACTATGCGGAAATCTCAAAGTTAGCTGATTTATGGATGCATCCTAAGCAAGGTACTGATGCAGCTGTAGCTATGGCAATGGGCCATGTGATTCTTAAAGAATTTTATTTTGATAAGCGTAGTGAGTATTTTGACGATTATGTTCGTAGATACACAGATATGCCTATGCTAGTAGTCCTTGAAGAGAAAATTCTTGATGATGGTCGTAAGGTTACAGTTCCAGGCCGTTATGTGCGTGCAAGTGATTTTGATAATAAGCTAGCTCAAGTTAATCAACCTGAATGGAAGACTGTTGCATTAGATATTAGTGGAAAAGTTGTTGTGCCTAATGGTTCAATTGGATTCCGTTGGGGTGCTGATGATAGAAGTGATAAGGGTTTGTGGAATCTTGAAGCAAAAGAGGCTGGTGGTTTAGAGTCTAAGTTGAAGCTTTCGATGATGGAAGATCAGGCTTTATATGAAACTGCTGCAGTTGCTTTCCCATATTTTGGTGGTATTGATACACCACATTTTGAGTCAAATAAGCAAGAAGATGTGTTGGTCAGAAATGTTGCAAGTAAAAAACTTGTTCTAAATACTCCAGATGGTCAAAAAGAAGTTTTGGTGGCAACAGTATTTGACTTGTTGGCTGCTAACTATGGCATTGATCGCGGTTTGGGTGGTGTGGCGGCAAAGACATATGATGAAGACACACCTTATACGCCTGCTTGGCAAGAAAAGATTACGGGTGTTCCTAGAGAACAAGTAATTACTGTGGCAAGGCAGTTTGCAGATAACGCTGATAAAACACGCGGCAAGTCAATGGTAATTATTGGTGCTGCAATGAATCACTGGTATCACAGTGATATGAATTATCGCGGCATTATTAATATGTTGATGATGTGTGGCTGTATAGGTCAGAGTGGTGGTGGCTGGGCTCATTATGTTGGTCAAGAAAAACTTCGCCCTCAAACCGGTTGGACGGCTCTTGCATTTGCTCTTGATTGGGTTAGACCGCCAAGGCAACAAAATTCAACAAGTTTCTTCTATGCACATACTGATCAGTGGCGCTATGAAAAATTGGGAATGGAAGAAGTGTTGTCACCACTGGCAGATAAGTCTAAGTATCAAGGTCACACCATTGATTACAACGTTCGTTCAGAACGAATGGGTTGGCTACCTTCTGCACCGCAATTACAAACAAATCCATTGGATATTGCTAAAGCCGCAGAGGCAAAAAATGTTGACGTAAAACAGTATGTTGTCGATGAATTAAAAGCGGGTTCTTTGACTATGAGCTGTGAGGATCCAGACCATCCAAACAATTGGCCTAGAAATATGTTTGTGTGGAGGTCGAATATCCTTGGCTCATCTGGAAAGGGGCACGAATATTTCTTAAAACATTTATTGGGTACATCTAATGGTGTTCAAGGTAAAGATTTAGGGTCTGATGACAGTAAGCCTCTTGAAGTTGAGTGGCACGAAAAAGCGCCAGAGGGCAAATTGGATCTATTGGTAACTTTAGATTTTCGAATGAGTACTACTTGCCTATATTCGGACATTGTGCTTCCTACCGCTACTTGGTACGAAAAGAATGACTTAAACACAAGTGATATGCACCCATTCATTCACCCACTTTCAACTGCTGTGGAACCAGCATGGGAGGCGAGAAGTGATTGGGAGATATACAAAGGTTTTGCGAAGAAGTTTTCTGAAGTATGTCAGGGGCATTTAGGGAAAGAAAAAGAAATTGTTCTAACTCCATTGATGCATGACACTCCAGCTGAATTGGCGCAAGCTTTTGATGTTAAAGATTGGCGCAAAGGTGAGTGCGATCTAATTCCAGGCAAAACCGCACCTCAAATTACTGTTGTAGAGCGAGACTACCCCCACACTTATGACCGCTTTACATCACTCGGACCTTTAATGGAAAAGGTTGGTAATGGAGGTAAAGGTATTGCCTGGGATACCAAGGATGAAGTGGCTGGTTTGAAAGAGCTAAATGGCATTGTTCCTAAAGATAAATCAACTGCTGGTTTGGCGAAAATTGAATCTGATATTGATGCAACTGAAGTTGTATTAATGTTAGCTCCAGAAACCAATGGACATGTCGCTGTAAAGGCTTGGGAAGCACTTTCTAAGATTACAGGCCGTGAGCATGCCCATTTAGCCTTGCATCGCGAAGATGAAAAGATTCGTTTTAGAGATATTCAAGCGCAACCAAGAAAAATTATTAGCTCACCAACTTGGTCTGGCTTGGAAAGTGAAAAAGTTTCCTATAACGCTGGCTATACAAATGTTCACGAATTAATTCCTTGGAGAACATTAACTGGTCGTCAGCAGTTCTACCAGGATCATCCTTGGATGCGAGATTTTGGTGAAGGGTTTGTCTCGTATAGGCCACCTGTTGACTTGAAAACATTGAGCGGTATTCAGGGTATTAAACCAAATGGTAATAAAGAAATAGTTTTGAACTTTATTACACCTCACCAAAAATGGGGTATTCATTCAACATACTCCGATAACTTGATGATGCTAACTTTGAATCGTGGCGGCCCAGTTGTTTGGCTTAGTGAGGATGATGCTGCTAAAGCAGGTATTGCTGATAACGATTGGGTCGAGTTGTATAACGCCAATGGCGCTATTGCTGCTAGAGCGGTTGTCAGTCAACGCGTTAATCCCGGCATGATCATGATGTACCACGCACAGGAAAAAAACATCAACACGCCTGGTTCTGAGATAACTGGAATTCGTGGTGGTATTCATAACTCTGTGACTCGTATCGTAATGAAGCCAACTCACATGATTGGTGGATATGCCCAATACAGTTATGGATTTAATTACTACGGAACTATTGGTACTAACCGTGATGAATTTGTGACAGTAAGAAAGATGCACAAAATCGACTGGTTGGATAGTGAAAACAGAAATACTGTTCAGGCTTAACGGAGAATAGCGATGAAAGTACGCGCACAGATTGGCATGGTCCTAAATTTGGACAAGTGTATTGGTTGTCACACATGTTCAGTAACCTGCAAACAGGTATGGACCAATAGGCCTGGCATGGAATACGCTTGGTTTAATAACGTAGAAAGCAAGCCTGGTATTGGTTATCCCAAAAATTGGGAAAATCAAGAGAAATGGAAGGGTGGCTGGAAGCGAAAAAGCAATGGAAAAATTGAGCCTAAGCAGGGTAGTAAGACAAAAATTTGGATGAATTTGTTTGGCAATCCAAATCTTCCCGAAATTGACGATTATTACGAGCCATTTACATTTGATTATGAGCATTTGCAAAATGCTCCTGAAACAAAAGCAACACCAACGGCAAGACCGAAGAGTCTAATCACTGGCAAAAGAATGGATAAGATTGAGTGGGGTCCAAACTGGGAAGAGATTCTAGGTGGTGAGTTTTCAAAGCGTAGTGAAGATAAAAATTTTGATCAAGTTCAAAAAGAAATTTATGGTCAATTTGAAAACACCTTCATGATGTATATGCCTCGTCTTTGCGAGCATTGCTTAAATCCAGCTTGCGTGGCATCTTGCCCTTCTGGATCAATATATAAACGTGAAGAGGATGGCATTGTTTTAATTGATCAAGATAAATGCCGAGGTTGGCGTATGTGCGTGTCTGCTTGCCCGTATAAGAAAATCTACTATAACTGGCAATCGGGTAAAGCTGAAAAATGCATTTTCTGCTATCCACGTATTGAATCTGGTCAACCTACGGTTTGTTCAGAGACTTGTGTTGGACGAATTCGTTATCTAGGCGTCATGCTATATGATGCCGACAAAATTGAATCTGCGGCAAGCATGGAGTCTGAGAAAGATTTATATCAGGCTCAACTTGATGTCTTTTTGGATCCAAATGATCCTGAAGTTCAGAAGCAGGCTTTAAAAGACGGAGTCCCGCAAGCATGGCTTGATGCTGCAAAGAAGAGTCCAGTGTATAAGATGGCTATGGATTGGAAGATTGCACTTCCATTGCACCCAGAGTACAGAACTCTTCCAATGGTTTGGTATGTACCACCGCTATCACCTATCGCTAGCGCAGTTCAATCTGGTTATGTTGGTAGTAATGGTGAAATACCAAACGTTCGTGATCTAAGAATCCCGCTTCAGTATTTGGCAAATATGTTGACCGCTGGCGACGAGCAACCAGTAATAGCCGCATTAGAAAAAATGCTAGCTATGAGAGCTTGGCAACGTGATAAGCATGTTCAAGGAACTGAGAATCATCAAGCTTTGGCTCAAGCTGGACTATCAGTTGAGCAGGTTGAAGATATGTATCAGATTATGGCTATTGCAAATTATGAGGATCGTTTTGTAATCCCAACAACGCATAGAGAGTATGCAGAAAACACCTTTGACATGAAGGGTAGTTGTGGATTCACATTCGGCAATGGTTGTTCTGATGGTGATTCTGAAATGAGTTTGTTCGGTGGCAAAAAACGTCGAACAATTGCAATTAAGCCAATTGTCTAAGGGGGATCAAATGAAACATTCATTTCCATTAAGAGCCTTGGCTAGATTGATTGAATACCCAGAGCAAGAACTAGTTAATCACATTTCAGAAATTGATCAAGTAATTAATAGTAACTCAGTATTTAATAAGTCAATTACTGCTGGGTTGGTTAGCTTAACAAAATCAATACAGGTAAGTGATTTGCTTGATTTGCAAGAGCAGTATGTTGATTGTTTTGATCGTGGCCGTCAAACTTCGTTGCATCTCTTTGAGCATGTACATGGAGATTCTCGTGAAAGAGGACAGGCTATGGTTGATTTGCTTGATACATACAAACAAACTGGTTATGTGGTGGATGGTAAGGAATTGCCAGATCATCTCGCGATTGTTCTTGAGTTTGCATCAACTTTAGATGAGAAAACAGCTAAATCATTCTTATCTGAGATGACGCATATTTTTGATGCTTTATATACGAGTCTGGCTAAAAGAAACAGTTTGTATGCTTGGATAATTGCTGCTGCAATTGATTTCTCTGGTGGCAAAGTCAAATTAATTGAATTGAAACCAATTGAAGCCACAATGGATGAGGAGTGGGAAGAGCCTGCTGCATTTGGTGGTTGTAGTACAAAAGGTCAGAGCAGGCCAGATGAGGCTCAACCTGTTCATTTTGTTAAGAAGGAGAATACTCAAGGAGCGCGAGCATGAAATATATAGATACTTTTATATTTGGTTTATATCCATATATATGTATGACAGTTTTTTTAGTTGGCAGTTTGATTCGGTTTGATAGGGATCAATATTCGTGGAAGAGTGACTCCAGTCAACTATTAAGGTCAAAACAATTGAGATTGGGCAGTGTTCTATTTCATATTGGCGTACTTTTTTTATTTTTTGGCCATTTTTTTGGAATGCTGACGCCTCATTTTTTATATGAGCATTTCATCACGGCAGGTGATAAGCAGTTGATGGCTATGATTAGCGGTGGAACAGCAGGGTTATTTGGATTTATTGGGTTAACAATTTTGCTTCACCGTCGTTTGACAGATGAAAGAATTAGAGCCACATCTAAGCCAAGCGATATTCTTATCGCAGTAATTTTATGGGTTCAATTATTGCTTGGTTTGGCAACAATTCCTTTATCTGCTCAACATTTAGATGGATCTATGATGATGAAGCTTGCGGAGTGGGGTCAGAGAATCGTCACTTTTAGAGGTGGTGCAGTTGATTTGTTGGGTGATGTCGATTGGGTTTTTAGAACTCATATGTTTTTAGGTATGACAATTTTCTTGATTTTTCCTTTTACTCGATTGGTGCATATTTGGAGTGGTTTTGCTTCAGTTACATATTTGACAAGGCCTTATCAAATTGTCCGCAGTAGGAAACTTGGAATTGGTCGTAGATAAAGAGATATTGTGATGCCAGATGAATTGCTTGAGCGTTTAAAAAAATTCCAAACGGATTATTTTCCTGCTCATCGCGATGAATTTCAGTCATTAATTAATAAGGGTCAGCACCCTAAAACATTGTTTCTGGGGTGCTCGGATTCTAGAATCGTCCCTTATCTATTAACTGGAACTGGCCCTGGGGACTTATTTATATTAAGAAATGTTGGCGCGATAGTTCCACCATATGATGGTTCTTATGGCATTCATGGAACTGCTGCAGGTATTGAGTTTGCTGTTTTGCAACTTAAAGTAGATCGTATTGTGATATGCGGTCACAGTCATTGTGGAGCTGTTAAATCTGCTTATGAAGGTGTTCCTGATAATGCCATCAATTTAAAGGCTTGGTTAAGTCTCATAGACGAAGCTCTTTTGCCAGTGTGTCAGACAAATGAAGCTTTGCGTAAGGTGGAGCAAAGGTCAATTATCCTCCAGTTAGAGCGACTAATGGACTACCCAATGGTCCGTGCTGCAGTTGAAAATAAAAAACTAACTCTCCACGGTTGGTATTACGTTATCGAAGATGGTGAAGTTCAGGTGTTTGATGTTGAAAAGGGGCAGTTTGTTGCTGCTCACATTGCGGATAATTGTGGAACTGGTCCCTATATTAAGCATGATGATGATTGTGGTTGCAATTAGTTATGATTTCTGAATCTTTATTCGTTGATTTTGCCGAAACGTTAATTTCAACGAGGCGATCAATATTGCCAAAACGATTATTTGAACCCGGGCCGAATGATGAGCAAATTGAATTAATTTTATCGGCAGCAGCAGCTGCCCCTGACCATGGGTTGATTAGGCCCTGGCGATTCATTATTTGCACACCATCTTCTAGAGAAAATTTGGCGGATGCATTTGCAAAAAGCTTAATAGCTCGTGATAGTTCAGTTACACCAGAGCAGATTTCCGATGCAAAAAATAAAGCTCATCGAGCCCCGCTTTTGCTATTAGGTGTAATTAACGTAAGAGGTCTGGGAGTGGAAATCCCGATCTCTGAGCGATACATTTCTGCCGGTTGTGCGATTCAAAATATATTATTGATGGCACATTCCATGGGGTTTGGCGCTTCGCCAACATCTGGTAAATCCATGTACATGGATCCTGTTCGTAATTTATTTAAATTATCTGATGTAGAAGATCCTCTGTGCTTTATTAGCATAGGTACACCTGATAGAGAAAAGCCTGGGCAACCTAGGATGATTACTAAAGATTTTGTGAGTTATATATAAATGTCTGCAGATTTCTCCATAACTGGTCTAATACTATCTGGTGGGTTATCTACCAGAATGGGGGGTGTAGATAAAGGTTTAATTGGTTTGAATGATCAGCCAATGATTGCTCATATTATTAATAAGTTAAAAAAACAGGTTGGACAAATATTCATTAGTGCAAATCATCATGAGGATGACTATGGAAGTTTCGGATACCCTGTGGTCAAGGATTTTCGTGATTATTTTGCAGGGCCACTAGCTGGAGTTGAGGCTGTGGTTGAAAAAATTGAGACTCCATATCTAGGGGTAGTTCCATGCGATACCCCGTTTTTTCCATCAGATCTTTTTAGTAAATTGAAACATCATATGCTGAGCAATGATTTAAAGGCTGCGTATGCGGCAGTTAATGACGATAAAAATCAAGTTCATCCACTATGTTGTTTGATTGATGCTGACGTATCTCGTAGCGTGATAGATTTTTTGGAAAGAGGAAGTTCGAAGGCTATTGATTGGTTAAATGAAATTGGCGCAAAACCTGTTTTTTTTAATAACTCGTTTGAGTTTATAAATCTAAATAGGCCTGAAGATTGGGTTGGTATAAAAGATCGTTATTAATATTGGAAAATCATGAGCTACGATGAAAATTACAAGCAAATTTCAAAGTTCCAATTGTTTGCATTATGTTTTATTGCATTTTGGGCTACATACTTTTTAATTCTCTCGGTTAATGGAAATAAATTAGGTGCCACGCTCTCTTCATTGGTGATGAGTCTCATTATCTTTTTTATTCATAAAGATTAGTTTTTATCAGGTATTTTTATATTCCACTTTGAGGGGTTGTTCTTTAATCGGTAATTAAGTGTGCCTTTACCCCAACCTAAGGCAATTTCAGCCTGTCTTTTGCTTCCATAATAAACATCATCAACCCAAACTCCTTCTGATAGGTGATGACCTTCACCTTTTCTTGATCGAAGTTTTTCTTTCATTGATGCTGGTTTTTTCTTGCCCTTGCCACTGTCGCTAATTTTCTTTTTATGTTCTTCGGAGAAATTTTTACCTGACCAATATTTAATGTGCGCGTCGCCTGTCTTGTATACAACAAGTCTATTTTTCATTGATGCAAGATGTTTTTCTCTCACTTCAGGGCGTTTCATTGGGTTGTTTGCGCCCAATAGGGCTGCATGCTCAAAAATACCATCACCTATTGAGCCCATCAATATTTGGTATGCGTAAAGGTCGCCATGTTTTTTATATAACTTATATCTAACAAAATGAGCTATTGCGTGATCAATTGGGATTAGTTTGACTAGGTTAGTTGGTGAATCATCTCCACCCATGAATCTTGGAATCATGTGGTGCTCATGTAATCCATCTAAAAAATGATTTAACGGCTTGGGTGGGTAAAAGCATTGCTTTTGCTTGACTTCACTTCTGGCTACTCGTGCCTTATTTTTTTCAATAGTTTGTTTTTTTACCGAGTCCCAGAAATCTTGTAATTTACATTTTTTGTGCCCCTTACCATTTAATAGTGATTTGGGGTGCATGGTAAATTTTTCGCCACATCTGTTACATTTAACTTCAATTGGGGTTTGGCTGTGCGTATACAACCCTGTAATTTGAATATCGTTGTGTAGAGTTGGTTTTACAAACGACATAAATTCATCGTGTGACCAACGCTTTCCGGATCTTCTCCTGTTGTTATTTTCTGAGCTCATTCTGTTGCGTATCTAAATTTATAACCACCAAGTGATTTAATCCTGCCCTTTAGGGCTCCAGGGATATTTTTGTCTGAAACACCTAATTCTTTTGCGGCGACTCGACCGCTAAGGAAAAAGTGCTCTTCGCCAGTGGCAATATTTGTGGCAATAACAGGTTTTCCATTCTTATAAACGCCGCCAGCACGCCCAACTAGATCCGGTTTTTTTATTTGACTATCGAGATAGCGTAACCAGTAACCATTACAGGTCCCACCGGTGGCTCTTTTCACTGCGTGAGTAACATTGCTAGTGTGTGCTTTAAGGTGTTTAGCAGCTTCTGAGATGCTCTGGAAGGTGAACTCTTCGTTATCAATTAGTCTGATGGCGAAAACTCCTTTAGTCTTCTGTTTTGCTGATCCAAGCCCCCAAGCTTCAGGCGGTAAGTCGATGCTACCTTGTAATCTAAACCACCAACCACCAGCAGACTTATTTTCGCCGTTCACAACTCGTCGGATATTGCCGGATTTTTTAATTCCAACGTGAGTTGCTGCTTCAACTGAGTTTGAAAATGCTCGCCATTCTTTTGTTTTTAAGTTAAATCCCTCAAGCGCTTCACTTCGATCTACTGTAGCTCTTCCACCTGGTGCCAAATTAAAAACATACGTGCTTCTGTGACCGCCAGCAACTGAAATTGCTTCTATTTCTGCTTGATCAAGGGTACTTCTATCATCACAAAAAGATAGAATGTAAGAATCAAAAGAATCCCATCCATAGCTATTAATGGCAGATCTGAACTTTGGTTGGTGCGCTAATTTATACCCGTTGCCGTTGGCCCAACGTTTTCTGCATTCTTTAAGTGATTGACCGATATAGCAACGCTTTGATTCACGATGCACGTGTATGTATAGAACATTCTTCGACTTTAGTACTTCATCTTTTGATAAAACTAGCGCAACAAATTTCTGACCGTTTGCAACAGTAACTTTTATTGTTTTGTAGGGGGCATTTAGTCTTGAGAGCTCTGTGAAGTTAATTGTCTTCATATTTTTGTTGCATAAGATCTATATGTTGATAGCATACTACTTATGCCTTTTACTCTATCAATATGCTTATATTAGCTGCCGGAAAAATTAAGTGTATTCAATGCACTGCAAAATCTAAGCGAACTGGCCAGCAGTGTAAGGCGCCGGCGTTACGTATTAGTAAAACTCAAAAGTGTCGTATTCATGGAGGTAAATCAACTGGACCTAGAACAGAAGATGGTATTCATAGAATTCGTGAAGCTAACACTACCAGCGGGAATGAAACCAAAGAAGCTCGTGACGAACGATCTCGTAAAAATCTATGGTTCGCTCAAGCGGAAGATGTAATGCAGGTTTTAGAGATGACAAATAGCCCTCGAAATCGAGGTAGAAAACCAAATGGTTACACCAAAATTAAATCATTAGATGATGTCAAGGAGTGGGCGGCTAATGATGTTTTGCACCGTATTACAGCCTCGCTTGAAGACTAATTTTTATTCGATCAGATAACTTCTTGAACCGTGGGTTGAATTTCGTTGGTTTTGGAGGTATCCCCCCACCGTATTTGTTCATCAATGTCCTGAAAAACGGCGGGGGGTAACCCACGAAACCCCCGAATCAAAGTAGTTCATTACAGATTTTGGGATTGATCCTGTACACAACTGTCTTTCTTCCAGCATTCTCTGATGCATGTTCAGTTAGCCAGCCATATTCAACCAATGTGTTTGCTGCCATTTCAACTTGATATTTGTTTTGCAGGCTTTTCCAGCCCTTATGCATAACAGTTCTCTGGGTGAACCCATCTAACAATTTTCCTTTGAGTAGATTTGAGGCTAATGATCGCGCTGGTGTTGCATCAAGACCATGAACTGACCCATAGATTCTTTTGGCGTGACTCTTTAAATATTCGGAAAACTTAATTGCTGCATTAAGACTTTCAATCCCAACTTGATTGCCATTGTGGTCTAGCAGATGAAATAGCAATGCCAATCCGGGAATTAAGCTACGGTACTTCGCAAAATGACTGTGCTCTGATGGATCCAGCTTACCTTGGCGAAGAACTTTTTCGTTATCTGAGTACCATGTGTTAAAAACAGCTTGCGCTTCGTCATCGAAGTTAAGAATTTGAACACCGTTGCGGTTGGGGATTAATCCGGGAATTGGTGTTGTTGCAACTCTACGTAGTTTTATAACAGCCTGTTCCATGGCTTGGATTGCTACTCTATCTGGCAAACGATCAACATAGTTGTACTCATCCTCTAAGTCCGGCCAAACAAGCAGTTGAAAGCGTTGTAATAAGCCATCATTCTTTGAGCTACCTGATTGAGCGCCGCGCACATAAGTCTTAATTCGATCTGGTTGAAAGCCGCCAAATACGCTCAATAAAAATCTGTTTAGCGTGATAGTTCCTCTTGTTACGCGATCAAACGTGTAGCTGGTGTTGCCGCCCCATCCGGATAAGTAGAAGCCGCGTGCTGCTTCTTGACCGGGAGTATCTAGGCTTTGAAGAAGTCCTGTAAGCTCATCAGCTAGTGCTAAAACACCTTGTGGGTTATCTGAAATGATTTCACCTAGTGCTTGATAGGTAATGTCATTCACAATGAGTCGCTTTTTGATCGGCTTTTCAGGCTCAATTGGAAAGGCTTTGCTTTTACCTGATTTGAACTCAGACATTTCTTTGTCAAATATCTTTTTGGCTTTCATGTACTCGGAGTATTCATACTTGTAATCAGAAGCCGCTTTTTCTTCTAGGTACTGGAGCGGTTTTAAAGCAGCTTGAAGAGCCGGGGTCTTCATTGATCCAGGGCTACCAACAATTCCACCCCAGAATGCTGGGTGAACAACCCATGAGTCATCAAATTTCTTGGGCTGAATACCAATCATGTTACCTGCAGCTATTCCGGCGCCCGCAAGAGCTGGTATTGCGAGGTAGTCGATGGGGCAACTCAAGCGCTCGGCAATATCAACAACAGCATCACCAATAGCTTTAGGTAGGTCGCTAGGGTCTAATTTTGCTACTGGTTTTAAATCGCCAGGTAATTTTTGTGGTGTTTGCCAATTACAAGGCTGATCCAAAATATGATCTTTACTAAGAATCCGTTCTTCGACTAGTTGTCTGACTGAATGCCAGTTCTTATCAGCGCAACTATTATGAAAGCAATGAAATCCTAACTTACCGTCCGCACTTTTTGAAATTGCTGAATCACCTTTGCCGTGCTCAGGGTTAAAGGGGCAATGATCAAGTTTGTAGCTGACTAACCCACTGTCTTTCTTGATAACTTCGTAACTAATATCAAGGTTTGACAGAAATTTATCCAAATCATAGTTGTTGTTCAGAAGAGTTAATTGTAGATCTGACAGTGGACCAATATTGGGTGGCGGTTTACCAAGAAATCCTAAAGATGTTTCAGCCATTAATTGTTCGCTTGAAACTACGATCATATCGTTAGGTGCATGAAGGATCTCAGCTAGCCTATGTGGTGTTTCCTTGGTATTTAGCCCCTTATTTGCTACCGTTCCGTAGAGCTTGAATATTCGACCTGGATTAGAAACAACGGTATCAATTTTTACAGCATCATTGTTAAATTTTTCCCCAAGCTCAGTAAGAACATTATTGACTAGCTTGGTGTTTTCGTCCGTGTTATCAAGGTCGATTCGATACAGCAAATGGTACCCATTTCCAGATAATGCAAAGATTGGGGATCCCCAACCTTTAGACTCTAAGTATTGCTCACAAGTTTTGGCTACTTTCAAAGCGGCTGCAAGTTGTTCTTGTGAGGATGAGGTGTTAGTTGGTCTTATTGGATCACAGTCGATAAGTAATAACGAACGTTTTGCTGCATCACCATTGGTAAATAAGCCTTTTGCGTATTCCTTAATACTGTTAGTAGCCGGTCCAATAAATTCAGCCTTGATGGGGTTTAAGTTGACATAAATAGCAGCTGACGAGTTCAATCTGATTGCTGCGTTGGCTAACTCAGCCAAATGAGCACGATCAAACACGCCTGAATCAGTTCTTTTTTTACCCTCTGCTGTGACTGGATACACCGCACGTAACTCAATACGGTCATAGTCAGGCATGACTTGATTGATGAAGCTGATGATTTTTTCGCGATCATATTGCTGAGAATTAATCATCATTGTTCTCCACTGTAGGAATGTTGTTCACATATGAGCTGGTCGATGAATTTAGAAGCTCAAAAATTGCGCCTAAATCTTCTTCAATCGCGTGCAACTTTTTGGACTGAATGGCTGATTTTTCATTTCCAAGCCAGCGGTAAGCTAAAAAGGATCTGCTAGAGCTATTTGGGCACCCGCCTTGATATGGGGCAATCGGCCGATAGATTTCTATGGCATCAAACCCAGCTTGGCTAAATTTTTCAAACCAATTTGTTGAAAGAGAGTAGGGTTCAAGCAAGTAATAAATGTAGCCATTGCTATCTGACCAAATAGATACGTGATCAAAAAAACCTGTAGTTTTGAGTGCGTTGTAGTCATTCACTACGTATTTGGGCTCAACTCTAAACTTCTTGGGCTTTAATCCTGTTATGTTGCTAAAAATTACAGTTCGTTGTGATCGTGCACCATGTTCCTGAGCGGTTCCAATATCAACCGGGTATGTCCGGTAAGTCCAGTTAGGTGGCTGCTTGTTGTTGGTTACATATGAGCCTAAGCCAAAGTATTGATAAGCTAAGTAATCTTTGAACTTGAGATTCCCAAGGGTGCTGAATGAAATTTTTTGAGTTTTACCTTCGTCATCTTTATACCAAGCGTTAATGGTGACTAATTTCTGTTGAATTGGTTTCATGTGTTGTCCTTTTGATTTGCTTGCTTCGTTAGGTATTCCAAAACTTCATGCGCCCAAAACCCAGAGGCTCTACCCCCTGGAACAAGCTTGAATGACCGCGGAAAAAGTCCCTTTGCTTGAAGTGCAAAAATATGCGGCTCTGAAAGGGTTGTGAGTTGTGTTACTTCATGCATCCTCAGAATCGGTTTGCCGACGAGGTTTTGCATCATTTTTTCTAGCAGGACGCTAGTACTGGGTTGGTTCATCTTTATCTCCTAAGGGCTTAATTGCCCTCGTGAGACGCAGTATATGAATAATTTAATCCTTTTAAAACAAAGACTTACATGATTTAAATGCTATTTCAATCAGGGTTAATAGATGGTGTCATCGCAAACAGTTACTTTTAGTTGTTTGTAATCGGGGTCATACCAATAACGCTCTAGTGTCTTTGGATCGATCCCAAATATAGGGCCAGTTGTGAGTAATACAGTTTTTAACAGTGGCGCAGCATCTTCGGGAATGTCAAAGTCAATTATGTTGCCAGAGGCATCCGTCAAAGCAATTAGATCGTGTTCGAGCGCACCTTTCATGTAATGAAATGCTCTGGCTACAGTAATCAATGTGTTGAAATCAGATCTTTTGATTCCTTTTCCTGAGGTGGTTAATCTGAACACCTCTTCAGGTGGGTGGCCTGCACACAAATTATCTAAGCATTGAGCAAGGTAATTAATATCTTGTTGGGTGTGCTTATTTGAAGCCAATCTATTCTGCATTTTTCTGAGCATATTCATTTGCTTGAAAAGTGGTGTGTCAAATAAGTTATTCATTAGCAAGCTCCATTAATGTAATCTGACCAATCATTCATGAGCAATCTGCGCTTCTCGAGTTGGTCTTCACGCCTGTAGGAAGCCTCAGTTTTGTTTTGAATTGTGTGGGCTAAAGCTAACTCAACAGTCTCGTTTTGGTAGTTAGTTGTTTCTGCAGCCCAGTCTCTAAATGTTGATCTAAATCCGTGAGGCACATAATTTGAATGCTTTGGCATTTTCTTCATCAAGCTTAAGAGAGCCATATTCGACATTGGTGTCGGACCTTTTTTAGACACTCTACTTGGAAATACATATTTAGTGGCTGGGTGATCTTTTTTGAGTGATTGAATGGTTTCAATAGCTCTACTAGATAATGGGATGCGATGTTCTTTACCTGCTTTCATCCGGTCGCTTGGAATAGTCCAAACCTTGAGCTTTAGATCAAACTCTTCCCATGTGGCGTTGATGACTTCACTTGTTCTTGTGGCCGTTAGTATCAGAAACTCTAAAGCTAAAGCTGCTGTAGTTTTTTTAGTGCGCAGTTCCTTGATAAACCCCTGAATATTTTTATACGGAAGGGCGGGGTGGTGCACGACTTTTGTAATTTTGCTTGGGTTAGGTAGTAGTGAACTTAAGTGGCCTTCATATCTGGCGGGATTTTCACCTATGAAGTATTCTCGGGCCTTAGCCCAGTCAATGATGCTTTCAATTCGCTGCCTAGTTCTGGTAGCTGTTTCTGTTCTGACATTCCAAAAGGTTCCAAGAGTTTTATTATTTTTGTCCTTAATGGGCTGTTCAAAAACTTTAATAATTAAGTTTGTGTTTATGTTATTGATTGGCAAGTGGCCGATGATCGGGTTTACAAACGTGTTAATGGTGTTTACCCATTGGTTCTTATGTTTTTCATTCTTCCATTCAGCTTTTTTCGCATCAATGCATTTTTGGGCAGCATCTAAGAAGGTAATTTGTTTGGATGCTGCTAAGAATCGATCTTTTTTGGCATTATCTTTGGCTTGTTTTGGGTCAATACCATCCAGGATTAATTTGCGTAAATCACCAACTTTAATTCGCGCTTCACCTAGCGACCGATCTCTTAATGAACCTAATCCTAATTCGCGCCTAGCTGGTCTAGTCGGATGATTGCCTTGGGTAACAGCAGGGCTTGTGTATCGAAAAATCCAACTTTTATTTATGCCATTAGCACCTTGCGTTACTTGAAGGTATAGTCCTTCGCAGCCTGGGTCTACATGAGAGCCAAGCGATTTCAAGCTTTCTACGTATTTAGCTGTAAATGGACGTCTTTCTTTTGACATTAATACCCACCAATAAACCCACCATTAAGTGTCAGATTTTATCAGTGAAATTAATAGCTTGTAATAGTATAAGTGGTCTATAATTCAGTGTTTACAAGTACTTTAGAGGATATAAAATATTTCTCAAGAGTTCTTAATGTTGTTTTGATGCGGATCTCGTCTCCGCCAGCTATAAAGAAGAAAACCCAGTCAATACATAGTGTTGCTGGGTTTTTTATTTAACCAGTTGCGTTCGTGGCCTGCAAAGCCGTGTACCCCAGTTCGATTCTGGGTTTCGTCTCCAACTTCTATTGCAAAAATATGGATGGTATTGTTGTGCCCACGTGTTCAATAAAGTCGATTTTGGTGAGCGAGCAAAAGTAGGGTGGGTATTGCTTATAAATCTATTGATGAAATTTTTGGTAAACAGATTTCTGATTGATGAGGCTTTTGACTGGAGTATTCAGTCATAGGCTAATTAGGAAAGAGCGGTAAAAACCGCTACTAATTTCACCCAATAAACCATCAAAAACCAAGGTCAAATCCCATGCTGGGTGGTGATTTTCATACTACTGTAATATTCTCCTTCTGCAGGTGCCTTTTTTAAGGCAAACATAGAAAAATCAAGGAGCTATTCGTCATGCCTACATATCGTTCTAAAACCTCTACCGCTGGTCGCAACATGGCTGGTGCACGTTCTTTATGGCGTGCCACAGGGATGAAGGATGACGACTTTAGTAAGCCGATCATTGCCATTGCCAACTCATTCACACAGTTTGTGCCTGGCCACGTTCATCTAAAGGATTTAGGTCAATTGGTGGCTCGCGAGATTGAAGCTGCTGGTGGTGTTGCTAAAGAATTCAACACCATTGCGGTGGATGACGGTATTGCGATGGGCCATGACGGTATGTTGTATTCATTACCAAGCCGCGACATCATTGCTGACTCTGTAGAGTACATGGTCAATGCGCACTGTGCTGATGCCTTGGTATGTATTTCTAACTGCGACAAAATTACCCCAGGTATGTTGATGGCAGCGATGCGCTTAAACATTCCGGTTATCTTTGTTTCTGGTGGTCCGATGGAAGCGGGTAAGGTGCGTTTAGCTAACCCTGAGACCAAAGAAATTCAAATCAAAAAACTTGATTTAGTTGATGCCATGGTCATGGCTGTGGATGACAAAGTATCAGAAGCTGACTTAGCTGAAGTAGAGCGTTCTGCTTGCCCAACTTGTGGCTCATGCTCAGGCATGTTCACAGCTAATTCAATGAATTGTTTAACAGAAGCTTTGGGATTATCTTTGCCAGGTAACGGCACAGTGGTTGCTACGCATGCCGATCGTGAGCAGTTATTCAAACAAGCAGGTCGCCAAATTGTTGAATTGTGTAAAAAATACTACGAAGGTGATGATGCTTCTGTATTGCCACGTTCAGTAGGATTCAAAGCTTTTGAAAACGCGATTACTCTAGATATCGCAATGGGTGGTTCAACTAATACCATCTTGCACTTATTAGCGATTGCTCAAGAAGCAGAGATCGATTTCACGATGGCTGACATTGATCGTATGTCTAAATTAGTGCCACAGCTTTGCAAAGTGGCACCTAACACCAACAAATATCACATTGAAGATGTGCATCGTGCCGGCGGCATCATGGCTATTCTTGGTGAGTTAGATCGCGCTGGCAAGTTGCACACTGATGTGCCAACTGTTCATGCTAAGACCATGAAAGAAGCTTTAGATCAGTGGGATATTGCGCGCAATCCAACTGATGCGGTTAAGACTTTCTACATGGCTGGTCCTGCAGGTATTCCAACACAAGTGGCCTTTAGCCAAAACACTCGTTGGCCAAGTTTGGATTTAGATCGTGCAGAAGGTTGTATTCGTTCGATTGATCACGCCTTTAGCCAAGAGGGTGGTTTGGCGGTTCTACACGGCAACATTGCTCTTGATGGTTGTGTGGTTAAAACCGCTGGTGTTGATGACAGCATCCTAGTGTTTGAAGGTCCTGCTCATGTGGTTGAGAGCCAAGACGAAGCTGTTGAAAACATTCTTGCTGACAAAGTAAAAGCAGGTGACGTGGTTGTGGTGCGTTACGAAGGACCTAAAGGCGGCCCTGGTATGCAAGAAATGCTTTACCCAACTAGCTACATTAAATCTAAAGGTTTGGGCAAGGCCTGTGCTTTATTAACAGATGGTCGTTTCTCAGGCGGTACATCAGGTTTATCGATTGGTCACTGTTCTCCAGAAGCAGCGGCGGGTGGCAACATTGGTTTAGTACGCAATGGTGACCGTATTCGTATTGATATCCCTAATCGCAAAATTGATGTTCTATTAAGCGATGAAGAGTTGGCGAAGCGCCGTGCAGAGCAAGACAAAGCTGGCTGGAAGCCAAGTAAGCCACGCCCACGTAAAGTATCAGCAGCACTAAAAGCCTACGCGATGTTGGCAACCAGTGCCGACCGTGGTGCGGTTAGAGATCTTAAGTTACTTGATTGATATCGAAAGTAGCAAAAATAGAAAAGGATCCTCAGGGATCCTTTTTTAATGCCTACAATGAAAAAAGTCGGTGCATGCACCGACTTCCCATACAACTAACTATCAGCTAGATAAATCAGAACTTGTATGTAACACCAACACCTGCAGTTACTGGGTTAAGTTTTAATTCACCTAAATTAGGTTGAACATTTGTATCAATTTGTAGGTACTTAACATCCAAGTTAACACCCCAGTGTTTATCAATCATGTAATCAAGGCCCACTTGAGCAGCGTAACCAATGCTGTATTTATCCACTGAAACAGCAGTCGCACCTAAAGCTAATTTATCGTTTCTACCAAAGTGAGTTAAGTTAATGCCAGCACCCACATAAGGTTTCACTTGACCAAAATTAGTGAAGTGGTACTGCAATAACAAGCTCGGAGGCAATGCATTTAAATGACCAGTCTTTGTTGCTCCTGCATATACGTCAACTTTTTGTGGATACGTTAAAACTAATTCTGCTGCGATATTTTTAGTAAAGAAGTAGGAGATGTCCACTTCTGGAATTGTTTTGTCTTTTGCCCAAACCCCAGATCCATCTGTGCCTGCTGAACCAGAGTTCTTCCACTCAACGCTCACTGCGCGAGCACGCACCATCCATGGGTTTTCTTGAGCTGTGGCTACGGCTGATGCCATGCCTAAAGTTGCTAGAACTAATGTGCTTAATAAAGTCTTTTTCATTTTTTTACTTTCTTTCTATAACTGTCATATCGACATTTAAAGAATAGAACTAGATATAAAAAATGATTTTGACCTGCGTCAGTTTCTTGAATTTATA
>JACCDS010222840.1_pt1 | contig 34399 bp, 18 predicted proteins | sample 7446441 | NCBI WGS metagenome assembly JACCDS01 (sample SAMN15323445, study PRJNA562643) | freshwater metagenome | isolation source: river surface water | place: USA:Blue River Watershed | collected 2017-08-17
CCAGGAAGAAAACGCCGCGTTGCGCAAGCGCCTCGCCGAATTCGAGACCCGCGTGGCCCCGGCCCCGGCCCAGGCTCCCGCCACGGCCACCGCCACGCCGCCCGCGTCCGCCGTCGGCGCCGCCCCGGCCCGCCTCGCGACCGACTCCGGCGTCGCCACCCTCACGCCCTTCGAGGTCAAGACCGACAAGGATTTCGGCTACCTGAAGACCAACTCCGCGACCGCGACGAAGATCGGGATGGAAATCCAGAACATCCCGCTGAACGTCCAGGTCCTCTCGGCCGAGTTCCTCGCCGACACCAACGCCCGTTCGCTCACGGACCTCTTCCGCTATTCGGCCGCCGCCTCCGGCGACACCCGTTTCGCGATGCGCGTCCCGGCCAACTCCGCGACCCCGCAAGGCACCTTTACGATGCGCGGCTTCGTGGTGAACAGCCTCATGCGCAACGGCGTCTTCCGCTACACCTCGTACAACCTCGACAACGTCGAGCGCGTCGAGGTCATCAAGGGTCCCGCCGCCGTCTTCTTCGGCCAGGGCTACCCGGGCGGCGTCATCAACTACATCAGCAAGCTCCCGAGCTTCGACCGCACTTTCGGTTCCGTCACCTATCAGGTGAACGACAACTCGGGCCAGAAATCGACCTTCGACCAGAACGTCGCCGTCGGCAAGAAAGCCGCCATGCGCGTCCTCGGCTCCTGGGAAGACACCCAGGGCGAACGCCGCTTCGAATACCGCCGCGGCTTCACCGCCAACCCGTCGCTCTCCCTCCTGCCGTTCGACAGCGGCAAGGTGAAGATCACCGCCGAGGTTGAAATCACCCGCGAGAAATTCAGCTGGAACGACTACGACTGGATCTTCTCCGACTTCGCCGGCTGGAACGAAGCCGCCCGCACGGGCCGCTACAACTCGTCCACCGCGACGCTGGCGAACACGATCGTCGCCAACACCGGCAACGGGCTCGCGGCCAACGTCGTCCAAAGCACGGCCACGCCCACCCTCGCCTACGCGACGTACATCAACAACAAGCGCATCGCCACCGGCGACTGGGCGCTCCCGGCCTACACCAGCGTGGAACGCGGCGCCTACATCACCGGCGCCAATGGCCAACGCTACAAGGACGAGGCGTTCAACTACACCAGCCGCGGCGCCAACTTCGACAACCAGATCGAGAACTTCTCGGTCACGGCCGACATGAGCCCGTTCAGCTGGCTCGACGTGCGCTACAACTACTTCAAGGAGAAATCCAAGAACTACTCCATCGGCCAGGGCGGCGCCATCACGACGCCCTACGCCAACGGCATCAACTGGAACGCCGGCACCGGCAACCTCTCCGGTTATTACCGCTTCGCCCAGACGCACAACATCGACGCCGTCTTCAAGGCCGACTTCCTCGGCGTGAAGAGCAAGTTCCTCACCGGCTTCCAGCGCATCACCCCGTACCAGCAATTCCTGGGCGGCCAGACCGTGACCGATGCCCAGTGGGCCTTCCTCCCCGGCGCGCGCAACACCACGTCCAACCCGGATTACCGCGGCACCAATGTCGGCATCTACAATCACGGTGCAGTCCCGGTCAACCAGGTCATCCGCGACCGCAACGGCGCCATCAAGCCCGTCCGCCAGATCTATTCGAACTTCGACCCGGGCTTCGAAATCTATCCGGACATCAGCGTCTATCACCAGACGGACCGCAACGCCCTCGACGGTTACAAAGACAAGCAGCACTCCGCGTACCTCAACTACCAGGCCACGCTGCTCGACGACAAACTCACCGTCCTCGCCGGCTACCGCAAAGAGAAGCGCTGGGCCCGCGGCCAGTTCCAGCCGAACAACTACCCGTGGTTCGTCTACTTCCCCGACATGCACCTCCGCCCGGACCTCTATCCGGAAGATGTGTGGGGCCACTCGATCAACTACCAGCGCGGCCTGTCGAACGACCAAGAGGGCAATTCCTGGATGGGCGGCCTCTCCTATGCCCTCACCAAGGAAATCAGCCTCTACGCGTCGAACTCGAAGACCTTCAAGTTCAACTCCGGCCGCGTCGGCGGCCTCTTCGTCGGCGACGAGGCCCTCTGGTACGACGCCGCCCGCGCCTTCGGCGCCGGCGGTACGCCCGGCCAGTCCTTCAGCTACCTCGGCCAGACGATCACGTCCCTCCAGCAGTTCCAGACGCTCCTCGGCAGCCGCGGCGTCTATGATCGGGTCAAGAACGAAGAGGGCATGAACTGGGAAATCGGCGCGAAGATCTCCCGCGGCAACATCGTCGGCACGATGTCCTTCTTCCGCGGCGAACGCGAGAACCAGATGCTCGACGACGGCGCCAAGCAGTCGAACCTCGAGGAACCGCTCAACTTCAGCACCACGCTGTTCCCCGTCGGTTCCCCGTACCGCAACACCCGCCTGCTCCGCTGGCGCACGACCGACCTCAAGAACCGCATCGAAGGCGGCGAAGCCGAGGTCATCTGGAGCCCCCGCCGCAACTTCCAGGCCGTCATCAACGGCTCCTGGCTGTGGACGGCCGAGACGGTGTACGACAAGACCCGCGCCGCCCCCGGCACGGCCGCGTACAACGCCCTCACGCCCGCCGCGAAGGTCGCGTCCGACATCTACTACAACGCCCGCATCGAGAACGTGCCGGAATTCCGGTTCAACTTCTTCGGCAAGTACACCTTCACCGAAGGCATGATGAACGGCCTCGGCCGCAACGCCAATGTCGGCCTCGGCATGCGTTACTCCTCGAAGACCGTCGTTTCCCGCTCGGTCGACTGGAATCCGCTCAACGGCGGCTACCAGGCCGGCGACTACGTCGTGTTCGATCTCACCGTCGGCTACCCGTGGAAGATCATGGGCTACCAGCTCGAGTCGATGTTCGGTCTCTACAACGTGACCGACGAGAAGTACTCCGAAGGTTCCTTCGCCCAGTCGCCCGCCCGCAATTGGGTCTTCCGCAATACGCTCCGCTTCTAAGCGGCGCGCTTGCCCTGACAGCTTCAAGCGGAGGCCTTCGCGGGCCTCCGCTTTTTTCTTCGTTCTTCTTTCTTCCGACGTAGCGGCGAGCATCAGCGAGTGGCCCCACCCGCTCGCTGACGCCCGCCGCTCCCGGCCCCGATCCCACTGGCCCCGCTTCGATCCGGTCTAGCCAAGATCGCCGGCGAGTGGTCCCCTCATCGTCGTCCGCCCCTTTCCCTTTTTCCGTCCTCCTCCCTTTCCTATGCAAAACGAATCCTGCTGCGAAGGCTGCGCCCCCGCGCCGGCCGCCAAGTCCGCCCCGCAATTCCGCCGCGTCAAGACGCGCGCCTTTGCCGCCCAGCCCGCGCCGTCGAAGTCCGCCAAAGCCGCGCCCGCGAAATCCCTTTTCGCCAAGGGCCCGCGCATCCTCACCACCACCGTCGGCTCCTATCCCGTGCCCGATTGGCTCGCCGCCCTGCCGAGCGAACAGGCCGTCATCGACGCCACCCGCGTCGTCTTCGGTCTCCAGCGCCAGGCCGGCATCGACCTGCCGACCGACGGCGAACTTTACCGCTTCGACGTCAATCATCCGGATACGAACGGCATGATCGAATACTTCATCCGTCCGATGGCCGGCATCTCCTCCGTCGTCGGCCGCAGCGTCGGCGAGGAATTCCAGCGCCACTCGCCCATGGGTTTCCGCCGCAAGCCCGCCGGCGTCGTCACCGGCCCGCTCGGCGAAGGCTCGCTCAATCTGCTCGCCGATTGCCAGCGCGCCGCCGCCGTCTCCGGCGGTCCCTTCAAGTTCACCGTCACGAGCCCCTACATGCTCGCCCGCACGCTGCTCGACCACCACTACCGCGACTTCGCCGCCCTCACCCACGCGATCGCCGATGTGCTTGCCGACCAGGTCCGCGGCCTCCCCGCCGCCTGCATCCAGATCGACGAAGCCAACATCCCCGGCAATCCCGCCGACGCCCCGCTCGCCGCCGCCACGATGAACAAGGTGCTCGACGCCATCGACGCCGGTACCGAGCGCGCCGTGCATTTCTGTTTCGGCAACTACGGCGGCCAGTCGATCCAGCGCGGTTCGTGGAAAGCGCTCCACGCCTTCCTCAACGCCCTCCACACCGATCACCTCGTGCTCGAGCTCGCGCACCGGCCCGAGTCCGACGTCACCGCCCTCAAGGGCATCGACGCCAAGATCGCCCTCGGCATCGGCGTCGTGGATATCAAGGTGAACCACATCGAGACCGCCGACGAAATCGCCGCGCGCATCGCCGCCGTCGAGAAGAAGGTCGGCCCCGACCGCGTGAAGTGGATCCACCCCGACTGCGGTTTCTGGATGCTCAAGCGCTCCGTCGCCGACCGGAAGATCGAAGCCCTCGTCAAAGGCCGCGACCTCTACCTCGGCCGCTGACCGCAGCCTCCGGCCTATTCCCCGGGCGGGTCTCTTCGACCCGCCCTTTTTCGTGCCCGCCCGGCGCGGCGCTGCACGCGGGCGAGCCATGGGACCTATGCGACCTATAGGTCCTATAGGACCCATAAGTCCTATCCGTCCCATCCGTCCCATTCCGCCCAACCCCGCCCCGCGACGCCGAAAAATACTTCGTCCAAAAATCGCCGCCCGCGACCTATCCTTCTGTCGAATCGCGTTCCCCGCGCGACCGCCTGGCCCCTTTCCCTACCCCATGCCCCCCACGGATACCCACACGTCCGCGGCCTCGCGCCGCTTTTCCCACGTTGGCCGCTGCCTTGCCCTCGCGCCATGGCTCGCCCTCGGCCTCGCCGCCCAGACGGCCCCCGCCCCCGGCACTCCGCCGGCGCCGTCCGCCGAAGAGCGTATCATCCTCTCTCCATTTACCATCACGTCCGAGAAGGACGTCGGCTACGAGGCGAGCGAGTCGCTCGCCGGCACCGGCCTGCGCACCAAACTGACCGATCTCGGCGCTTCCGTCTCCGTCATCACCTCGAAATTCCTCGACGACACGGGCTCGAAGAATCTGGGAGACATTCTGGTCTACCAGACGAACATGGAAGTCCGTGGCTTCGGCGGAAATTACTCCGGCGTCACCCCGTCCGGCGGCGGTTTCGCCTCCGAACCCAGCCTCGGCAACGGCCCCACCGGCACCCGCGTGCGCGGTCTCGCCGAGGCCACGCAGGCCCGCAATTTTTTCCGCTCCATCATTCCGATGGACGGCTACAATACCGACCGTGTCGAAATCAACCGCGGCGCCAACGCCCTCCTCTTCGGCGTCGGCAGCCCCGCCGGCATCATCAACACCTCATCCATCGGCGCCGAGCTCCAGCGCTCGCGCGGGGAGGTCGAGGCCTCCGTGGGCAGCTACGCGAGCTACCGGCTCAGCTTCGACTACAATGCCGTTCCCCGGCGCGGCGATTTCGCGGTCCGCGTCGCGGCCGTGAAAGACGACGAGAAATACCAGCAGGAGTTCGCTTTCACCGATACCGAACGCAAATACGCCGCCGCCACCTGGGACATCAAGCCGCTGCGCAACCGCGGCATCTTGGACTCCACGGTCATCCGCGCCTCCTACGAACGCGGCCGCATCGTCTCGAACAATCCCCGCGTGCTGCCGCCCGCCGACCGTCTGTCGTCGTGGTTCGACGCCACGCTGCCCGCCAACCTCAAGGCCCTCGGCGCGCGCGCCAAAGTTACCTACGATCCCGGCATCAATCCCGGGCTGTTCAACGCCGCGCTGCGGACCGCGACGATCGGCACCGTCCAGCAGGTCAACCGCTCCGCGACCTTCGTCTTTGCCAATCCCGACGCCACCGCGCCGCGCGATACCATCGCGACTTCGCCCACCGGCCAGACCGTCCTCGGCCGCGCGATGGTCTCGAACAACGTCTTTTTTCCCTGGTCGGGCGTGACGAATACCGCGCAACACGCCGCCTCCCGCGACATGGCCCGCGTCCGTCTCGACTACGCCATGCCGGATCAGGCGTTCTACACCTCCGAGAGCCTGAGGGACCCGTCCGTCTTCGATTTCTTCAACAACGTCATCGTCGGCCCCAACTCCGAGCAGAAATCGCGGCTCGAAGCCGTCGACATTTCGCTGCAGCAGCTCCTCCTCCGCCGCACCGTGGGCTTCGAGTTCGCGTTCAACCGCCAACGCTGGACCGAGAGCCTGCAGAATCTCCTCAACCAGGCTGCGCCCTATATCTCGATCGATGTGAACACCCGGATGTGGACCGGCGAAGCGAATCCCAACTTCGGGCGCCCGTTCATTTCCGAGGCCGGCGCGGCTACCTACAGCCACCAGGAGATCGAGACCTCGCGCGCGAAGCTGTTCTACGAGCTCAATCTCCAGGAGAAAATACCCGGCCGCTTCGGCCATATCCTCGGCCGGCACGTGGCTTCGCTCCTCGCCCAGCGCGAAGAACTTTCCACCCGCAGCCACACCGGGGGCAGCCTGTTCTATACCCCGGACACGTGGGTCAACGGCAACAACCAGAGCCGCTCGGCCCCCCAGAGCAAGCAGCCCGTCGCCTGGATCTACCTCGGGCCGTCGCTCGCCAATGCCGCCACGCCCGCCGGTGCCAACCTGTCCGGCCTGCGCGCGAATCTCATGAACCTTCATCGGGAAGTCACCGGCAAGGGTGTCGTCCTCACCCGCACGCCCGCCCCGAACGCCGCCTCCGCGCGATTGGCCCAACACGCTCCCTTCTACACGCCGCTCGACCTTCGCCGCGAAGACGAGCTTGTGAGCAACACGGCCACCGGCGCCGGACTCAACCGCCGCATCCTCGATTCGCAGGCGTTCTCGTTCCAGAGCAACTGGCTCTCCGACACCCTCGTCTCCACGGTCGGCTGGCGCCAAGAGAAGTCCTCCATCCGCGGGATCAACGCTCCGATCATCGCCAACGGCGAAAACTACGCGCTGATCGGCGATCCGGCCTTCTCGATCGAGAATCCGTCCATCGTCCCCCAGAACTTCGAGGAAACGCTCTTTGCCTGGAGCGGCGTCGCCAAGACCCCGCAGAAGTGGCTCCGCCGCATCCCGGTCGTCTCCGCGTTCAACGTCTACTACGGCGAGTCCGAAAACTTCAGCCCGCCCGCCGGCCGCACCGTCAATGCCTTCGGCGCCGCCATCGCCCCGCCCGCCGGCATTACCAAGGAAAAGGGCATCTACCTCGAGGTGTTCGACGGCAAGCTCAGCGCCCGCCTCAACTTCTTCGAGACGACGCAGACCGGCAGCTTCAACGGCGCGGTCGGCGGCCTCGCCGCGACGATCGTCGGCATGCATTCCAGCGCCTACAACGCCGTACTGAACGGATGGATACCGGCCGGCCCCGGCGGTTTCCCCGTCGGCTACGTCGCGCCGCCCGCGGAACTGCTCCGGCTTTTCAACTGGCGGCTCAACAACGGCACGCCGGCCTCCACCAATCCCGGTGTGCAGGATACCAGCGACTTCATCACCAAGGGCACCGAGATCGAGCTTATGTTCCGTCCCACGCGCGGTCTCTCGTTACTCTTCAACGTCTCCGAACAGGAATCCGTCCGCAGCAACACCGGCGCCGTCACCCGCAAGCTGATCTTCGACACGCCCACCGCTTCCGGCGACCCGCTCGCCACCGAGTGGCGCAAGGACTGGACCTACCAGATCCCGACCGCGCAGGTTGCGATCAACTTCCTCGGGAGCCGCACCGACGTGAACATCTTCGGCGTGGGTTTCCAGCGCAGCGTTCTCAACCCCTACAATATCGCCGCTTCCGCCGACGGCGCCGCCGTCCACGATCTCCGCCGCTGGCGCGCCAATTTCGTCGGCAACTACGAATTCCAGGGCGATGCCCTCAAGGGCTTCGGTCTCGGCGGCGGCGTCCGCTGGCTCGACAAATCGGCGCTCGGCTATCCGCTCGCCAACTTCCGCGCCGACCTTACGCGTGTCCCCGCCGGCGCCGCCGCGCTGCCGAGCGACATCCGGATCTCCGATGTGCGCAATCCCTACTACGGTCCGGCCGAGACCCGCTACGACGCGTGGATCTCCTACGGCACGAAGATTCTCAACGGCAAATACGGCATCAAGTTCCAGCTCAACGTCCGGAATCTCTTCACCGAGGACGAAATGGTGCCGGCCGTGATCAACCCCGACGGCTCGATCCCGGTCTGGTCGATCGCGGAAGGCCGGAAGATCTCGGTTACCACGCGCCTCAGCTTCTGAACCGGGCCGGCGGCACGCGGCGCGATCCCGCGGGCGGAGCGAGGCGCGGAAAGTTCATTTCCGATGTCCAATTCTCCCCCGCTGCGGACCTCCCTCGGTGCCGCATGTCCAACCCCCGCCCACGCCTGTCCGGTCCGGCGTTCCGCATCGTTCTCTGCTTCCTCGCCGGCACCGCCCTTCTCGGCCGGGCCGCCTGGATCTTGCCGCCGACGGTCTCGATCTCCGCGCCGGACTCGGGTCCGGTGCGGCTGGCCGCGGCCGATCTCGCCGCGGACTTCGGCCGCATCACGGGCACGCCCGGACGCGTCGTCGCCGCGTCGGCATCGGCGCCCATCGAACTCAAGTTCGATCCCGGCCTCGCCGGTCCCGAAGCATGGCGCGTTGAGGTCAGGGAGCGCGGGGTCGTTGTCGCGGGCAGCGACCCGCTCGGCCTGGTCTTCGGGGTTTACGCTTTCGCCGAACGCTGTCTCGGCGTGGATCCGCTTTGGTTTTGGAAATCGCTGCCGCCGGCGCCCCGCGCCTCCGTCGCGCTCGAACCGCGGACCTTCGCCTCCGCCCCGCCGCGCTTCCGCTACCGCGGCTGGTTCATCAACGACGAGGACCTGTTGACCGAGTTCGGCCGCAGCAACGGCCCGCGGCACATCGACTACCCGTTCTATGCGCGCGTCATCGACCCGGCCGTCGCGGAACGCATCTACGAGGCGCTGCTGCGCCTCGGCGGCAACCTCGTCATTCCCGCTTCGTTCGTCGACATCCTCAACGAGCCCGAGGCGGACCTCGTCCGCCGCGCGGCGGCCCGCGGCCTTTATGTTTCCCAGCACCACGTCGAGCCGCTCGGCGTCAGCCACTTCGGCTTCGAGAACTACTGGCGCGCCCGCGGCGAGAAGAGGCAGTTCCGCTTCTCGACCGACCCCGATTCCGTCCGCGCCGTCTGGCGCGCCCATGCCGCCCGGTGGCACGAACTCGCCGGCGATCGCGTGATCTGGCAGCTCGGCATGCGCGGCCGCGGCGATCGCCCGATCTGGGTCGATGATCCCGCGATCGACCGCGCGAGCGGCGGAGCCTTCATCTCCCGCGCCATGGCGGACCAGGCGGACATCGTCCGCGCCGTCGATCCGCGGCCGGAACCGCCGATGACCTCCACGCTCTTTCTCGAAGGCGCGGAACTCATGGCTGCCGGCGAACTGCGTTTCCCGGCCGGCACGACCGTGGTCTTCGCCGACCACGGGCCGTCCCAGGAGTTGCAGCGCGATTTCGAGCTCGCGCCGCGCCTGCCCGCCTACCGCTACGGCGCCTATTACCACGTCGCCTTCTGGCGCCGCGGTCCCCACCTGATTCCGGGCGTGGCCCCGGAGCGGATCCGGGGGCTGTTCCGGCAACTCGAAGCCCGCGGCGCCACCGCGTACGCAATCGCCAATGTCTCCAACCTGCGCGAGCACGTGCTCGGCGCGCACGTCTTCATCCGCACCGCCTGGCACGGCGCGGCGCGGCCGCTCGCGGCCACCCTCGACGAATTCGGTCCCGCCGAACTCCGGCCGCTCTTCGACGCGTTCTTCGGCGCCCTGATCCGTCGCGCCGACGGCGAATGGTTGCAGGACGGCACCTGCGTCGACGCCGCGGAGTCCTTTCTGCGCGCGTCGAACCGCGACGCCAGCGCCGCCTCGCTCCGCAAGCGCTTCGACCTCGCCGCGGTCGATGCGGCGGCCGCCCGCCTCGACACCCTCGCCGCCGCCGGCCTCGCACCCATACCCGAACGCTGGCGCCCGTGGGCCGACGGCCATATCCGGGTCCAGGCCGCGCACCTCGCCCATCTGTACCGCGTCGTCTCCGCGCTCGGCCGCAACCAGCCGGCCGCCGCGGCCCGCGCCGTCGAGCAGGCCCTCGCCGTCCGCGCCGCCCTCGCCACCGGTCCGTGGCAGGGTTGGTACACCGGAGATCGCAAGGCGGACTGGCCGGGCGTGCTCGCCCGCCTTCGGGCCCTGCCGGCCCCGCCCGCCGCCGCGTGCTGAACTCGTCAACCTCGCCCGAGGTCCTCGCCGCCTGGGACCGTTGGTGCCGGGCCCTCGTCGAGCACTACCGCGACCGCGTCGCCGAATGGGAAGTCTGGAACGAAACCGACCTCAACAAAACCGGCGCCGCCGCCGCCGATACCTATGTCGATCTCTACATCCGCACCGACCGGATCGTCCGCGAGGTGCAGCCTGCCGACCGTCTCCGCGCCATCGTCGCGAAACACGGCCGCCTGATCGAACTCCGCCAAGGCGAAACCGGAGCCCCGTCCAAGTACCAGGCAAACCTCGCGCTCTCGAAGATCGCCTGGCCCGAGACTATGCAGGCAAAGTGGGACCTGCGCCGCCGCCACGACCTTCCGCAATTTGCCGGTCTACGATTCGCCGTTCCTGCTCGCGGAGCAGGCCGCGCTTATCCTGAGGAAGTAGCCGGCGCGGGCGGGCCTGCGATGGGACCCATAGGACCGTTGCGACCTATAGGTCCTATAAGTCCCATCCGTCCTATCCGTCCTATCCGCCCCACCCGCCCCGCCTACCCAAACACCGCCTCCACCGGCACACCCTTGCCGTCGTTGGTCACATAGAACGGCCGCTTCTCGATATCGTAGCCGTGGTTCGCCGGGATCCCGAGCGCCCGGTAAATCGTCGCGTGCAGGTCGGTGATCGTCACCGGATCCTTGATCGTGCGGCAGGGCCGTTCGTCGGCGGTCACGCCGTGGACGTACCCGCGTTTCACGCCGCCGCCGAAAAGCAGCACGCTGCCCGCCGCGGTGAAATGCCGGTGCATGCCGTAGTGTTTCGGATCCGTGATCAGCTCGGGCACGTCGACCTGGTTCTTCACGTTCTTCTCCGGCTTGCCCTCGACCATCATGTCGCGGCTGAACTCGCTCGCCAACACGATCAGCGTGCGATCGAGCATCCCGCGCTCCTCGAGATCCCGCACCAGCTGCGCGATCGGCGCGTCGATCATCTTCTTCATGCCCACGAGCCGCGAATGGCCGTTCTCGTGCGTGTCCCAGTTGAGGAACGGGATGTACTCCGTCGTCACCTCGATGAATCGCGCCCCGACTTCGCACAGCCGCCGCGCCAACAGGCACCCGAGCCCGAAGCGCCCGACCATGCCTTCCTCGTACTTGCCGCCAAAGCGGTCGCGCGGCGCGCTGAACCGCATGCCCGGTTCGTAGCCCGGGAAATACTTCCGCGTGTTTTCGATCGGCTCCAACGCGAGGTCGAAGGCCTTCGCCGCCGGCGAACTCAGCAGCCGGTGCGCGTTGTCCATCGCCCGGAGCAGCGACTCCTGCTGGTACGCGCTGCCGTGCTGCCCGACCGGACTCTCGGCCAGCAATTGTTTGTAGAGCTTGTTCCGGTCCGCGAAACGCCCCGGGCTCATGCCGCCCGGCGGCCGCACCGCGTCGGCCGCATCTTCCGGAAACGCGATGTTGAAGGGACCGTGTTCGCTGCCGAGGAATCCCGCCGTGGTGAACGCCTTCAATTCCTCCGCTTCACCGTTGTCGAATCGCTGCCCGATGTTGATGAACGCCGGCACCGCCGGATCCGCCGGCCCGAGCGTGCGCGCGATCCACGCCCCGAGGTGCGGCGCGGCCACCGTCTGCGGCGGCACGTAGCCCGTGTGCCAGTGGAATTGGTGCCGCGAATGCAGAATGAACCCAAGGTCCGCCGCCTGCATCGTCCGGATCAGCGTACCGCGGTCCATCACCTGCGCGAGTTGCTCCAGGCCTTCCGAAAACCTCACGCCGTCCAAGGCCGTCGGAATCGACGGAAACGTGCTCAGCACGGTGTCCGCATTCATGCCGGCCGTGTAGGGCGTATAGCGTTTCGGGTCGAAGGTCTCCGTGTGCGCCATGCCGCCGCCCATCCAGAGCACGATCACGCGGTCGGCCGTAGCCTTCGGCTTCGGGCCGGTCTCGACGGCGCGCGCCAACCGCGGCGCCCCGGCGGCCAGAGCCGCCAAGGTGGCCGCGGAAGCGGTCTTCAGAAAATCGCGGCGCGTGGACCGGTCGGCCTGGGCCGCCCGCATCGCCCGCTGCAAAAGGAGTCGTTCGAGGTTCATGGCGCTCAGTGGATCAATTGGAATTCCGGCAACATCGTCAGCGACCACAGCAGGTCCTCGACCCCCGCGGCCTGCACCGGCGCACCGATCAGCGCCACCGCCAGTTCGCGTTCCCGCGGCTTCGGCTCCCGGCCCAGGGTGCGCAAATAAAGATGGTTCACGACGGCGTCCGGGCCCGTCCCCGCCGGCAACGCGGCGAGAAACGCCTTCGCGCCCCGCGTCAACAGCGCGGCCAGCGTGCTGCCGTTCGTCAGCTCCAAAGCCTGCAGCGTCGTCGCCTCGGTTTGCCGCACGGTCGTCACCTGCTCGCGGCTCGGCCTGCCCAGCGCCGCCATCAACGGATCCGCCGCCACCAACGCCGCCCGCTCCACCGGCAACGCATCCGCCGGCGCCGCCGCCAAATCGAGGAAGGGCTGCCCGAGCCGCCACGGATCCAGGTCCAGCCCGCCAAGTTCGTTGACCTGCTTCGGATCGACGCCGATGTGGGCCGTCCAACGCGCATCGCTCGCAAAATCGAGCACCTGTGCGCCGGCCCGCACGCGCCCGTACACGATCAGCCCGGCCGGGCTGTCCGGCTCGAGCCGGGCATCCTGCGCGGTCACCAACCGGCCTTCGTCAGGCGCCAAGTTGGCCACGGTAATCTCGATCGCGTTCGGCCCGATCTTCAGCGCCGCCATCAGATCGACGGCGACCGCCGACGTGCTCAGCCGCCGCGAGGAACTGCCGAGATTCTTCCCGTTGACGCGGAGGTTCCAATTGTCGTCGGCCGCCAGGGTCAACACGGCCTCAGTCGGCAGCGCCGCGAGTTCGAGCTTGTGCCGAAAGATCACGGTGGCCGGCGCGGCTTTCCGCTCCGCGCCCGGCGCGATCCAGAGCCACTTCGGGGCCAGCGGCAGCGTCGCGTGCACTTCGCCGCCGAAGGCCGCGCGACGGTTCAGTTTCGCGTCGGCCTTGCCGTAATTCAGTCCCGTCACTTGCCGCACCGCATCCGCAAATTGCTCCGCGCTCAGGCGGCGCACGGCCGGCCCGCGGAAAACATAGGGCGCGTCGCCGGGCGCCTCGGTCGCGGCGGACTGATAAGCCCGCGAAGTCAAAATCCGCGCGATCAGGTGCTTCAGATCGTGCCCGTGGGCCACGAAGTCCTCCGCCAACACGTCCATCGCCTCGGGCGCCCAGGCCGGCCGATCCATTTCGTCGATCGGCTCGACCAGACCGTGGCCGAAGAAACGTTGCCAATAGCGGTTCACCACCGTGCGCGGCATACGGCCGTTCGTGCGGCCCGTGATGATGTCCGCGAGCCGGCGTTTGCGTTCGGCGGCGCCGGCCTCGCCGTCGATGGCGCCGAGTTCGTTGTAGAGGAATTTCACCCGCGCCACATTGCCGGTGGGCTCGTCGCATTCCGCGATTTCCAAGGGGCTGTCCGCGTAGATCGTCGCGATTCCGTAGGCATCCTCGAGCGTGTAGTCGTCGATGAAACTGTCGTGGCACGACGCGCATTTCAGGTTCACGCCGAGGATCACCTGCGCGACACTCTGCGCCGCCTGCATCGGCGGCACCATGCTGGCGTTGACCGCCCCGCGCCACAAAATGCCGCGCGTAAAACCTTCGGACTCCGCGCCCGGGTCGACCAGCTCGCGGACAAATTTGTGGTACGGCAAATTGCGCGCGAGCGCCGTGTAGAGCCAAGGCGTGATCGGCTTGCGGCCGCCGTCGATGTAGCCCGTGCCCTTGTAGTCGTTCCGCAAAAGATCGTTCCAGAAACTCAGCCAGTGCTCCGCGTAACGTTGGTCGTCCGCGAGCAACCGCGCGACCAGCCGTTGGCGTTTGTCCGGTGCCCGCTCGGCCAGAAACGCCGCCAGCTCCTCGGGCGTCGGCAGCACGCCGAGCGCATCGAGCCACACGCGGCGGGCGAACGTGCGATCGTCGGCGGCCTGCGGCCAAGCCTGCCCGCGCGCCGCGAAATAGCGGTCGAGCGCCCGGTCCACCGGATTCTCCAGCCCCGGTTTCGCCGGCGGCAAGGCCACGGCCTTCGGCTGCAGGTTCGCGCGCTCGGGAATGTGGAACGCGATCGTCTCCGGCCACACCATGCCCTGGTCGATCCACGCGCGGAACACCGCCACCTGCTCGGCCGTGAGGCGTTTGCCCTTCTTCGGCATCACCATGTCCGCATCGAGGCCCGCGATCATCGCGAGCACCGGGCTCTCCGCGCTCTTGCCCGGCACGGCCGCCGCACCCGTGTCGCCGCCCTCGAGAAAGTCGGCCCGCGTCTCGAGGTTGAAGCTGCCCTTGCTCTTGCCGTGGGCGTGGCACTGCGTGCAGCTCGCGAGGAAAATCGGCCGGATGTCGCGCTCGAAATCGACCCGGCCCGGCTTGGCCGCCGGCAGCCGGGACAGCACCTCGGGGGCCAAGGATTTCCCGGACGCCGCAGCGGCGAGCGCCAGACCAAGCACCGGGGCGGAAAGCAGAAAGCGGAGTTTCATCGGGACATCGAGGGAAGGGGAAACGCTACCGTGCAAGGGAGCGGCGACGTTGCCAGTCCGATCTGAACTTTGCGTTGGGGCGCGGCTCGTCCGCGCCCTTTCAACCGCGGGCGCGCACCAAGCTCGCTCCTGCCAGATTCGCACCGCCCGGCCCGTTGCGCCAAGGCACGTGGCCTGCTAAGCCGTCGTTCGCATGGCCACCCGCACTTCCGTCCGCTTCGGCCGCATCCTCGCCGGTCTGGTCCTCGCCGCCGCGTCGCCGGCCGCCGGCGCCACCGAAGCCGTCGGCCGGCCCCTCGGGCCGTGGTCCCGCGGCCAACTCGAGATCCACCATATCGCCACCGGCCGCGGCAATGCCGCCCTCGTCATCGGCCCTGACGGCACCACGCTGCTCATCGACGCCGGCGAAGCCGGCGGCACGCCCGAAGCCCTCTGCCCGCCCCGCCCCGACAGTTCCCGACGGCCCGGCGAATGGATCGCCCGCTACGCCCGCCGCCGGCTCGCCCCGACCGGCCGCGCGGAACTCGACTACGCCGTCATCTCCCACCTGCACCCCGACCACCTCGGCAACCCGCAGCCCGATTCGCCGCGCTCGCAGCAGGGTGATTGGGCGCTCGCGGGGCTGACGGAGGTTGCCGAACACCTGCCCATCCGCACCGTCATCGACCGCGGGTATCCGGATTATTCCTACCCGCGCCTTTCCCCCGCCGGCTTCGCGCGCAACTACCACGCCTTCATCGCCGGCCGCCGCCGCGCCGGCGCCCCGGATGCGCGGGTCGTGCCGGGCTCCGCCGACCAGATCCGTCTGGTCCGCTCGCCGCAGGAATTTCCCGCCTTCGCGGTGCGGAACCTCGCCGCCAACGGTGTCGTCTGGACCGGCCGCGGCACGGAAACCGCCACCGCCGTCCCGCCCCTCGCCGATCTCGCCCCCGCCGATTACCCGGACGAAAACATGTGCTCGGTCGCCCTGCGCATCTCGTACGGGAAATTCGACTACTTCACCGGTGGCGACCTGCATTGCGACACCGCTTTCGGCACGATGCCCTGGCGCGATATCGAAACCCCGGCCGCCCGCGCCGCCGGCCCCGTCGAAGTCGCCACCGCCAACCACCACGGCTACTTCGACGCCGTCGGCCCCGATTCCGTCCGCGCCCTCCAACCCCGCCTGTGGATCACCCAGGCCTGGCACCTCACGCACCTCAACATGGGGGTCCTCGAGCGCATGCTCAGCCCGCGGCTCTACACGGGTCCGCGCGACGTCGTCGCGACCGATTTGCTGCCTGCGACCGCGTTGATGAACGAGCGCTTCATGAAGCAGGTCCGCGCCACGCTCGGCCACGTCGTCGTGCGGGTCGCGGCCGACGGCGCCAGTTTCACCGCCTACGTCACCGAGTGCCGCGACGAAACGGACACCGTGCTCGACGTGCTCGGGCCATTCCTCTGCCGCTGAGGCCGGCGGCGGCAACCGCGCGCCAGGAACTTCCCCTCCCCGCCGCGGCGGTCGGATTCGTCCGTTCGATCTGAACTTTGCCGCCGGCCCGCGGACAATCTGCTTGTCCCGCCCCGCCCGCCGCCGTTTCGTCAATGGCTGCACCGCGCCGGCGCCACTTCGCGCCGGTGAACTTACCCCAACTTCCCGCCTGCCCCGGCGGCCAACCCCGATCGCCATGAAATTCTGGCTCCGTCCGGCCTTTCGCGCCGGCTTCTTGCGCTCCGTCCTCCGCGGCGGCGCGTTTTTGCTCCTCGCCGCTGTTCTGCGCGCCCAAACTCCCGCCACCGGCACGATCGAAGGCCGGGTCTTCGACTCCGGGCGCGGCGAATACCTCGTCAACGCCCGCCTCACTGTCGAGGGCACCGCCCTCGAGGCGTTCACCGACGAAGCCGGCCAGTACCGTCTCACCGGCGTGCCGGCCGGCTCCGCCCGCGTCCGCGTTTTCTTTACCGGTCTCACCGCGCAGACCGCCATCGTCGCCGTCGCCCCCGGCGCCGTCGCGGCCCACAACGTCACCCTTTCCGCCGGTCCCGCCGCCGGCGCTCCGGCCGGCCGGGCTACCGCCGGCGCCGACGGCACCGTCCAGCTCAGCCAGTTCGTCGTCTCGACCACGAAGGAAATGGACGGCGCCGCCATCGCCATCAACGAACAGCGCTTCGCCCGCACGATCATGAACGTCGTCGCCGCTGACGAATTCGGGACCGTCGTCGACGGCACGCCCGGCGAGGTCATGAAGTTTCTCCCCGGCATCACGATGGACTACAGCGCCGGCGAGGCCCGCACCATTTCCATGAACGGCGTGCCCGCCGCCAACGTCCCGATCACCGTCGGCGGTTTCGACCTCGCCAGCGCCGCCGGCAACGGCACGGGCCGCGTCACCAACCTCGACCAATTCTCCGTCAATAGCATCTCGCGCATCGAGGTCCACCACTCTCCCACCCCCGAGTCCACCGGCGCCGCCCTCGCCGGCTCCGTCAACATGGTCCCGCGTTCCGCCTTCGAGCGTTCCCGCCCGATCCACACCGCCAGCGTGTTCCTCACCCTCAAGGATGGCGACCGCAGTTTCCACAAAACCCCGGGCCCGCTCAACAAACCCACCCGCAAGGTTACCCCCGGTTTCAATTTCTCCTCCGTCGTCCCGGTGAACAAGAAGTTCGGCTTCACCCTCTCCGGCAACCACGTCGACCAGTACAGCTACGAGGACGTCGCCACCTCCACCTGGCGCGGCAACGGCCAGGCCACGAACGTCGCCGCCACCGCCCTCAACGGCCGCCCCGACACGACGCCCGACAAACCGTACCTCACCGACTTCGCCCTGCGCGACAGCACCCGCGGCAACCGCGCCGACTCCGCCGGCCTCACCGTCGACTACAAGGTCTCCCGCAACGACACCCTGTCCTTCTCTTTCCAATACACGTGGATCGGCGTGGTGCACAACAACCGCACCCTCTCCTTCTTCATCAACCGCGTGCAGCCCGGCGCCTGGAGCCCCGTCCACACCGAGGGCACCCGCTATGTCGCCGGTTCCCCCACCTCGACCGGCAACCTCGCGCCGGGCGGCTTCGGCCCCGTCGGTGGCTTCGACGAAATCCGCGTCAACGGCGGCGCCCAGGACTGGTACGGCACCACCTACACGCCGTCCCTCGTCTGGCGGCACGACGGCCCGGTCTGGAAAATGGACGCCGGTCTCGGCTTCTCCCGCGCCAGCCTCCACACCCGCAACGTCGACAAAGGCTTCTTCGGCGCCTCCCAGGCGCGCCGCACCGGCGTGCGCGTGTCGTTCGCCGACATCTTCTACCTGCGGCCCAACACGATCACCGTCACCGGCGCCGACGGCCTGCCCGTCGATCCGTATCGGCTCGACAACTACTCCCTCGACACCGCCAACGGCGTCGTGCGCGACTCCGTCGACCTCAAGCGCAGCGTCCGCGCCAATATCCGCCGCGACCTCGTCCTGCGCGGCATCCCCGTTTCCCTCAAGGCCGGCGGCGACCTGCGCAGCGCCGAGCGCGATCTCCGCGCCACCACGAGCACGTACACCTACGTCGGCCCCGACGGCATCAACAGCTTCGCCGGCAACGCGCCGCAGCGCGGCGACGACAACGCCGGCATCGCCCTCGACGAGGAATTCTCCCGCCGCACCGGCGCCTACGGTTTCCCGCAGGTCCAATGGCTCTCCAACGACGACTACTACGATCTCTACACCCGGACCCCCGCACACTTCACGACCAACGCCAACACCAACTACCGCGCCGGCGTCGGCGCCTCCAAGTACGCCCGCGAGATCATCTCGTCGGCCTACCTCCGCACCGACGCCGCCTTCTTCAACCGCCGCCTCCAATTCGTCGGCGGCCTGCGCGCGGAGCAGACCAACATCAAGGCCGCCGGCCCCCTTACCGATCCCTCCGGCAACTGGCAGCGCGACGCCGCCGGCAACGTCGTCCCCCGCCGCGATGCCGCCGGCAATATTGTCCGCAACGCCCAAGGCATCATCCAACCCGCCCTCATCGTGCCGACGACGGACGCCCTCGGCGTATCCAAACTCACCTATATCGATCGCGGCCAGCGCACGCAGAAGGAATACCTGCGCCTCTTCCCCAACGCCAATCTCAGCTACCTCGTCCGGGAAAACGTCACCGCGCGTTTCGCCTACTACCAATCCGTCGGCCGCCCCGATTTCAACCAGTACGCCGGCGGGCTCACGTTGCCCGACACCTCCGTGCCCGTGACGTCCAACACCGTGATCTCGGTCAACAACGCCGGCATCAAAGCCTGGAGCGCCGAGACCTACAAGGTGCGCCTCGAATACTATTTCGAGCGCGTCGGCACCATCAACCTCGGGGCCTTCCGCCGGGACTTCAAAAACTTCTTCGGCAGCGTGCGCTTCCCGGCCACCCCGGAATTCCTCTCCCTCTACGACCTCGATCCCGACGAGTACGGCGTCTACGACGTCACGACGAACCACAACCTCGCCTCGACGGTGCGGATGTCCGGTTTGGAATTCGACTACAAGCAGGCCCTCACGTTTCTCCCGCCCTGGGCCCGCGGCATCCAGGTCTTCGCCAACGCCAGCGCCCTCCGCGCCACCGGCGAAGGCGCCGCCAACTTCGCCGGCTACGTCCCGCGCTCCGGCAGCTGGGGCTGGAGCCTCACCCGTCCGAAGTACGTGCTCCGCATGAACTGGAACTACCGCGGCGCCCAGCGCCGCGGCCTCATCGCCGTCGGCCGCAGCATCGAAGCCAACACCTACAACTGGGGCTCCAAGCGGCTCTACCTCGACGTCACCGCCGACTACATCCTGAACCGCCGGTTCACGCTCTTCGGCAGCATGCGCAACATCCACAACCAGACCGAAGACTCCAAAATCTACGGCCCGAACACGCCCTCGTACGCCAGGTTCCGCCAGCGCGTCGACTACGGCTCCGCCTGGACCTTCGGCGTGCGCGGCCAGTTCTGAGGGGGGGCCGGCCCCTGCACGGCGCAAGGAATCCCGCCGGCCGGATCGCACCGGAACGGGCACGCCTGTCGCACGGTCGCGCCGTCTTCGCCGGGTCGGCCGGGTGCCCGCATTGACGGCGCTGTCGGCACGAAAAAGCCCGGCCCTGAAGGGCCGGGCCGGGAAAAGGCGGGGAGCGCTGAAGTCGTCAAACCGCGCGTTTGCGCGTGCAGGCAACCAAGCCCAGCATCGCGGCTCCGACCAGGACCAGCATCGAGGCGGCGTCGGGCACGGAAGCCGGCGGCAGGACGGGCCCGATCGTCAGGACCAATTGGTCGCTGCCCAGCGAACCGAACATAAGGGTGCTCGTCGTGTAGACTCCGGGCGCGAAATTGGTGAACGGCGTCGCGGCGACCAAATCGCCCGACCACGAAAGCACCGATCCGGCGGCGTGGTGAATCCCGGCACCGACGCGAGGGGCGAAGCCGAAAGTGGATTGGGTGTACACGTCCACCACGGAGTAGGTACCGCTGGTGCTGGACGACACTGTGCCGCCACCCGAAAGAATTCCCTGGCTGAAGGAGGTGCCCACAATCGGATCACCGGCAAAACTGTCGTTGCTGACCCAAATGCTGTTGGGGCTTTGGAATCCGGAAACGAGCGTCGCTGAACCGCTGAAAACCATGCGCGAGAAGCCGCCGCTGGCTTCGGAAATATGCATGAAGAGCGTGGCCCGGGCTTCGGTCGCAAAGACGACCACGGCAAGGCCAAGAGCAGCGAAGAGGGGAGAGCGTTTCATGAAAGGAAGGGTGTGGGTCTGAATCATCGAGGGAATTGCGGTAGTGAAAAAGTGGATGCAGGAGCGACGCCAAGATACGAGTCCATGAGGATTTGCTTCGTAACCTTTTCCAATTATTGCTCTTAAAAAATTCCTGTGTTCGCCCGAGTTTCGGCCGCATCGGCATTTCTGTAAACCAATCCGACAACCGACGCGGCGCTCTGCCGGGACGGACCCCGACGTTTCGGATCGTGGCGACACCGCCACCCTTGGCCGACTCCGCAGCGGCCGCGACCCGGCGCTCGAAGCCCGAATGAACCCGTCTTCGCTCTCGGCCGGTGCAGGCGCCCCGAAGACCAGCCGCGCCGATCGGGCACAAAATTCTGGCGCCCTAGCCCCCGGACCGCACACTCCGTCCGCTCTCCGCGGCCTCCCCTCGCCCGGAGTATTCGTTTCCCCTCACCCTTTCGTTCCCCCCATGGAAAATCTCACTTACGACGCCATCGTCGTCGGCTCCGGCATCAGCGGCGGCTGGGCCGCCAAGGAGCTCACGCAGAAGGGCCTCAAGGTCCTCCTCCTCGAACGCGGCCGCAACATCGAGCACGTTTCCGGCTACAAGAACGCCACCCTGCCCCCGTGGCAGGTCCCGCACCGCGGCAAGGTGCCCACCGATCTCCGCGACGCGCACCCGGTGCAGCGCCGCGACTACATCCTCAACGAGGTCAACTACGACTACTGGGAGAAGGAATCCGACAGCCCCTACATCGAGAAGAAGCCCTTCGATTGGTTCCGCGGCTACCACGTCGGCGGCCGCTCCCTCATGTGGGGCCGGCAGAGCTACCGGTTCAGCGATTTCGATTTCGAGGCCAACGCCAAGGAGGGCGTCGCGATCGACTGGCCCATCCGCTACGCCGACCTCGCGCCCTGGTACGACTACGTCGAGCGCTTCGCCGGCATCAGCGGTTCGAAGGAAAATCTCCCGCAGTTGCCCGACGGCCAGTTCCTCCCGCCGATGGACCTCAACGTCGTCGAACAGCACGTCGCCGCCCGCATCCGTACCCATTTCAAAGATACGCGCCGCATGATCATCGGCCGCGTCGCCAACCTCACCCAGCCGCACGAGGATCGCGTCAACTGCCAGTTCCGCAACAAGTGCTGGCTGGGCTGCCCCTTCGGCGCCTACTTCAGCACCCAGTCGTCGACTCTCCCCGCCGCGATGAAGACGGGCAATCTCGTGCTCCGGCCCTTCTCGCTCGCGACGCGTTTGCTCTACGACAAAGACACCCGGCGCGCCCGCGGCGTCGAGGTGCTCGACACCGAGACCCGCCAAACCATCGAGTACAAGGCCAAGGTCGTCTTCCTCTGCGCCTCCGCCTTCAACTCGACGTCGATTTTGATGCGCTCCGCCACCGACGTCTGGCCCGGCGGCCTCGGCAGCAGCAGCGGCGAACTCGGCCACAACGTCATGGACCACCACTTCCGCGCCGGCGCCAGCGGCCGCGTCGAGGGCTTCGGGGACAAGATGGTCTTCGGCCGCCGGCCCAACGGTTTCTACATCCCGCGTTTCCGGAATCTGTTCGGCGACAAGCGCGGCTACACCCGCGGCTTCGGCTACCAGGGCAACGCCAGCCGCGAGGGCTGGGCCCGCGAAGTCGCCGAACTCGGCATCGGCGCGCCGCTCAAGGAAGCGCTGCGCGAACCCGGCCAGTGGACCATCGGCATGACGGGCTTCGGCGAAATCCTGCCCTACCACGCCAACCGCATCTCCCTCGACTGGAACACCCGCGACAAGTGGGGCCAGCCCGTCCTCGTCATGGACTGCGAGATCAAGGAGAACGAAAAGAAGATGCGCGTCGACATGATGGCCGACGCCGCCGAGATGCTCGAGGCCGCCGGCGTGAAACAGGTGAAACCCGCCGACGCCGGCTACAACTTCGGCCGCGGCATCCACGAAATGGGTACGGCCCGCATGGGCCGCGACCCGAAGACCTCCGTGCTCAACGCCCACAACCAGGTTTGGGAAGCGCCCAACGTGTACGTCACCGACGGCGCCAGCATGACCTCCGGCGCCTGCATCAATCCCTCCCTCACCTATATGGCGCTGACGGCCCGCGCGGCGGACCACGCCGTGGCCGAGCTCAAGCGCCGCAACCTCTGATCCCACCCGCCATGGACCTCACCCGCCGCGAGGCGCTCCTCTCTTTGGCCGCGCTGCTGGGCACGACCGTCGTCGCGCCCCGCCTGCTCGCCGCCACCGCCGCCAAATCCGCGAAGACTCCCGCGTTTGCCGCCGCCGACCTGCCCCTGCTCGACGAAATCGGCGAAACCATCATCCCCGCGACCGACATCCCCGGCGCCAAGGCCGTGCAGATCGGCGCGTTTCTGAACATGATGATCACGGACTGCTACGACTCGCCGGAGCAGGCTGCGATCAAGGCCGGCGTCGCCAAAGTGGCGTCCGACTATCGCGCGCGTTTCAACGAAGCCTTCGTCGGCGGCAAGTCCGCCAACCGCACCATCCTGCTCAACGAACTCGACGCGGAACAGAAGAAGTACACCGCCGGCAAAACGGCGGCCCAGCCCGCGCATTGGTTCCGCATCGTGAAGGAACTGACCGTCCTCGGCTATTTCTCCTCCGAAATCGGCGCCACGCAGGCCGTCCGCTACCTCGAGGCCCCCGGCCGCTACAACGGCGCCGAACCCTACAAGAAGGGCGACCGCGCGTTCTTCAATTGAGGCCGCGGCCGGCGGCCGCGGAGCAATTCACGGCTGTAAGCTGAAAGCTTTAAGCTCTAAGCCTTCGGCTTTCAGCCTATAGCCCGCTCAAAGCTTACAGCTTACCGCTTAGAGCTTTTCCTTCCCCTGCCTCAACCGGTCCACGAACACGGCCACGATGATCACGAGGCCGATGATGATTTCCTGGAAATAGGTCGGCCATCCCATCTGCTGCGAACCGTTGCGCAGCACGGCCATGATCAACGCGCCGATCATCGAGCCGAGAATCGTGCCGACGCCGCCGTTCAAACTCGCGCCGCCGATGATCACCGCGGCGATGATGTCGAGCTCGAGTCCGACGGCGACCGTCGGATCGCCCTGCCGCAACCGCGAGAGCTGGAACAATCCCGCCAAGCCGAAGAAGCAACCCGCGAGCGCGTAGATGCCGATCTTCAACCGCGTCGTCGGAATGCCGCAAAGCCGCGCCGTCGCTTCGTTCGAACCGAGCGCGAAGATGTGCCGGCCGAAGACGGTGTTGCGCAGCACGACGGCGGTAAGGATCGCGAGCCCGAGGGCCACCCACACGCCCGCCGGCAACGCATAGCCGAACGGATCCGCCGTCGTCATCCACGCATTGATCGGCGAGGTCTCGTAATTGACGGTCTGGTTGTCCGCGAGCCACTTGGCCGAGCCGCGGGCGACCCCGAGCGTGCCCAGCGTGATGATGAACGGCGTCATCCGCAGCCCCGCGATCGCGACGCCGTTGAGCAAACCGATCAGACCGCCGGACAAAATCATCGCGAGCACCACCGGCGCCGTCGCCCAACCCTGCTGGATCAGCAGCGCGCCGACCACGCTCGTGAACGCGATGCTCGAACCGACCGAGAGGTCGATGCCCCCGCTGACGATGATCTTCGTCATGCCCAGCGCCCCGATGGCCACGATCACGGTCTGGGTGAAGATCGTCTTGAAGTTGTGGTAAGTGAGGAAGAACTCGCGCGTTTCCGCCGGGATCGAGAAGAGCGCGATCACGACGATCAGGCCGAGAAACGGCCCGGCCTTGGCGAGCACGGATTTGAGCGTGTCGTTCATGAGGGCTGCTCCGCCGCGCTGCCGGTCGCCACGCGCATGATTTCGGTTTCGCTCCACGCCGCGCGCGGCCGCACCGTCGCCAACTCGCCGCGGCACATCACGCCGATCGTGTCGCAGAGCCCGAGCAACTCGGGCAGGTAACTGCTGATCACGACGACGGCTTTTCCCGCCCCGGCGAGTTCGCCGATCAATTGGTAAATCTGCGCCTTGCTGCCGACGTCGATGCCGCGCGTCGGTTCGTCGAGCAGGAAAATCCGCGCCGGGTGCTCGAGCAGCCGCGCCAACGCGACCTTCTGCTGGTTGCCGCCGGACAATTGCCCGATCGGCTGCGCCGCGTTCCGGCACTTCACGCGCAGGGTGTCGACCCAGCGCTGCGCCGTCGCCCGCTGGCGGCCGCCGTCGATCCAACCGAATCGGCCGAACGCACCGTGCTTCGTCAACGTGAGGTTGTCCGCGATCGATTGCCCCAGCATCAGTCCCTCTTCCTTCCGGTTCTCGCTCAGGAAACCGACACCCTGGGCCCAGCGGTCGCGCGGCGTCGCGGCTCCGGCCGGGGCGCCCACGACGCAGACTTCGCCCGCGGCCATTTCCTCCAAGCCGAACACCGTGCGCAACAGGTCCGTGCGGCCCGCGCCGATCAGGCCGGCGAGGCCGAAGATCTCGCCCGCGCGCACCTGCAAGGTCGCCCGCTTCAGCCGCGGGGCCGAGGCGCAGGCTTTCACGTCGAGCACCACGGCGCCCGGCGTGTGCGGAATCCGCGGATACAGGTCCTTCACTTCGCGGCCCGTCATCAGCGTCACGATCCGGTCCAGTCCCGCCGTCTTCATGTCGCCGGAGCCGACGGTCTCGCCGTCCTTCAGCACCGTGAAGCGGTCGGCGATGCGGCGGCATTCCTCGAGAAAATGGCTGATGTAGATCACGCCGACGCCCTGCGCCCGCAGGCGCCCGATCGCGGCGAAGAGCAATTCCGTGTCCGCCTGGGTCAGGCTGCTCGTCGGCTCGTCCATGATCAGGACCTGCGGTTTCGTAAGCAGCGCCCGCGCGATCTCGATGATCTGCTGGGCCGCGATGGAGAACGAACCGGCCGGCCGGTCGAGGTCGAGGTTCTCGTGCCCGAGCTGGGCCAGCGCGGCGCGGGCGCGTTCCCGCGAGGCCCGGCGGTCGAGCCAGCCGCCGCGGGCGGACTCGGCGCCGAGCAAAATGTTTTCCTGCGCGCTGAGGTGCAGGGCCAGGTTCAGCTCCTGGTAGATCATCGCGACACCCTTGAGGCGGGCGTCGTGCGGATTGAGCGGCGCATAGGGCGCGCCGCCGAGGGTCATCGTGCCGGCATCCGCGGCGTGCGCGCCGCTGAGCACCTTCATCAGCGTGCTCTTGCCGGCGCCGTTTTCCCCGATCAGGGCGTGCACCTCGCCGGCGGCGACCTCGAGCGAGACGCCGCGCAGGGCCTGCGTCGCGCCGAAGGCCTTGCGGATCCCGTCGAGGCGGAGGGTGGCGGCGGCCGGGGACGTCACTTCAGGTACTTGTCGAGCGGCGGATTCACGATCTCGGCCATCTCGGGGGAATTGAAGTTTTCCTTGGTGACGAAACCGACGCCGGTATCGACAAATCCCTGGACCTTCTGGCCGCGGAGCACGGCGACCATCGTCTTCACGCCGAGGTAACCCATGCGCATCGGGTTCTGGACGACCATGCCCTGCACGTGGCCGGCCTTGAGCCCGGCGTTGAGCGTTTCGCCCGAGTCGAAGGCGACGAAGGAGACTTTGCCGGCGAGACCGGCGTCGCGCAACGCGAGCAGCATGCCCGCGGCGGCGGATTCGTTGGAAGCAAACACGCCCTGGATCTGGCGGCCGTAGCGGTTGAGCAGATTTTCCGCGGTGCGTTTCGCGCTGTCGCGGGTGGCGCCGGCGTGCTGGTCGGTCGAGAGCAGCTTGATGCCGGGGAAATCCTTTTTCATGACCTCGAGGAAACCTTCCTCGCGTTCCTCGGTGCTGGCGGAACCGACGGCGTAGCGGAGCATGATCGCGTTGCCCTTGCCGCCGAGCATTTTGCCGAGATTGCGGGCGGCGATGCGGCCGCCTTCGCGGTTGTCGGTGGAGACGGAGCTGACCGGCGCCTTGGACTCGAGGCCGGAGTCGATGATGATGACGGGGATCTTGCCGCGCACCGCGGTCTCGACCGGGGCGACGAGACCCTTGCGGTCGAGGGGCGCGAGGACGATGCCGTTGACGCGCTGGGCGACGAAATTTTCCACGACCTGGATCTGCTGCTCGCGGTCGTCCTCCTTGAGCGGGCCCTTCCAGATGATCTGCACGTTGACGCCCTCGGCTTTGAGTTCCTGCTCGGCCTTCTTCGCGCCGGCGTGGATGGATTTCCAGAATTCGTGCGTCGTGCCCTTCGGGATCACGGCGATCTTGTAGGACTCGGCGGCGCCGGCGGAAGCCGCGGCGGCCAAGGAAAGGGAAAGCAGCAGGAGGAGTTTTTTCATGGGGGAATGAAAGCCGGGGACCGGGACCCGCCGGGGAAAGGCGGAGGAGCCGAAGCCAAAAGCGCACGCAGACTACAGGCAATCGCCAAGACCGAGAATGGATAAATTCGACCACGTCATGGCCATTCTCGGCGCGGGCGTTTTCCGGTCCGCAGCGCAGGCTCGCGCGCCGCCGCGGCGGCCGTTTCGCTCGGGCCATGGGGTTCATGCTGAAGAAATTCGTCTCCTACTGGCTGATGCCGCTGCCGCTCTGCACCGTGCTCATCTTGGCCGGGACGATTTTGCTGTTTCGGCAACGCACGGCGCGTTTCGGCCGCGGGCTCGTCGCGGCGGGTTTGCTCCTGCTGATGCTTTTCGCCAACGCCCACGTCAGCCGCGCGTTGATCCGGCCGCTGGAAACCAAGTATCCGCCGATTCCGGCATTTGCCGCCGGCGAGCCTTTGCCGGCGGCGATCCGCGATTGCCGTTTCATCGTGCTGCTCGGCGGCGGCAACGGCTTCAGCCCCGGCATGTCGGCCACCAACTTGCTCTCGAGCTCGGCGCTTTCCCGCACGACCGAGGCCGTGCGGATTCTGCACGCCTTGCCGGAAGCAAAATTGATCGTCACCGGACCCGCGACCGGCGACCGCCCGTCCCACGCGTCGATTTTGGCCCGGGCCGCGGGCGAACTCGGAATTCCGCCGTCGCGCATCATCCATCTCGACCAAGGCCGCGATACCGAGGACGAAGCCGGCGCCGTCAAAGCGGCCATCGGCGACGCTCCGGTCGCGCTGGTGACCTCGGCCTGGCACCTGCCGCGGGCGATGACGCTGTTCGAACGGGCGGGCGTACGAGCCGTCGCCTGCCCCTCGGACTACAAGTCCCATGCCGAATCGTCATTGCACCTTTTCACGCTGCTCTGGGATCTCGATTCCCTGGAGCGCAGCACGATGGCGGTGAGGGAACGGCTCGGCGCGCTGTGGCTGCGGCTCAAGGGCGGCCCGGCCTGAAACGGGAGCAGAGACGCGGATCCCCAAGCGTGAGGACAGGATCGACCGGATTGGGCCGAGCCGAAGAAACAGGACAATGGTGAGGCGTTCGCTGCTTGGTTCAGGTCCTGTCAATTCCGGATCGGCCGTCGTGTCCTTCCTGTCCTGAACAAGAAACGGCCGCCCACCCTCACGAGCCCAGACGCTCAACTCGCCGCGAGCAACTTCCGCAGGGTCTCGTCGACGGCCTTGGGGTTGGCCTTGCCCTTCGCGGCTTTCATGATCGGGCCCTTGAACGCGTTGATCGCGCTGTCCTTGCCGGATTTGAATTCCGCCAACGCCTTCGGATTCGCCGCGATCGAATCGCGGCACCACTGCTCGAGTTCGTTGCTGTCGGTCGGCGCGGCTTTGAGGCCCTTGCGGTCCGCGATTGCTTCGGGGGAATCGCCGGTCGCGAACATCTCGATGAAGACTTCCTTCGCGGCTTGGTTGAGGAGCGTGCCCGCGTCGATGAGTTTCACCAAAGCCGCGAGGTGCTCGGGCCGGACTTTGGATTGCGCCAAGTCCAATTTCGCGGCGCCCAGTTCGCGCAGCAGGTCGTTGACGATCCAGTTGCCCAAAGCCTGGGCCTTGCCGGCACCGGCCGCGGTCGCGGCCGCCTCGAAGTAATCCGCCAGCGCGCGGTCCCACACGAGCACCGAGGTCAACGTGTACGGCAGCTGGTACTGTTCGAAGAATCGGCGCTGCTTCGCGAACGGCAACTCGGGGCACTCGGCCTGCAGGCGTGTTTTCCACGGCTCGTCGACGACGACGGGCATCAGATCGGGATCCGGAAAATAGCGGTAGTCGTGCGCCTCCTCTTTGCTCCGGAGCGATTGCGACGTGCCGGTCGTGCCGTCGTAGTCGCGCGTTTCCTGCACGATCGTGCCGCCGCGCTCGAGCACGGCGAGCTGGCGCTTGATCTCGTGGGCGATGCCGTCGCGCACGAACGAGATCGAGTTGAGATTCTTCAACTCCACCTTCGTGCCGAGCTTCGTCTGGCCGACGGGACGGATGGAGATGTTGGCGTCGCAGCGCAGCTGCCCCTTCTCCATGTCGCAGTCGGAAATGCCGCCGTAGATCATCGTCGCGCGCAGCGACGTGAGGTAGGCGAACGCTTCGTCGGCCGTGTGCATCGCCGGATCGGATACAATTTCCATCAGCGGCGTGCCGGCGCGGTTGTAGTCGACGAGGGAATCGGAGGCGCCGTGGTTGAGTTTGCCGACATCCTCCTCGAGGTGGATGCGCGTCAGCGGGACGCGCTTGTGCTCGCCCATGACGTTGCGGGCGGAGCCGGGCAGCTCGATCTCGACCTCGCCGCCGAGGCAGATCGGCTGGTCGTACTGGGAGATCTGGTAGTTCTTCGGCGAGTCCGGGTAGAAGTAGTTTTTCCGGTCCCATTTGCAGACCGGCGCGATGCGGCAGCCGAGCAGCAGGCCGGCCTTGATGATGGCGTCGAGGGCGGCCTTGTTCATCACCGGCAACGCGCCCGGCAGCGCGAGGACCGTGGGATCGGTGAGCGTGTTGGGCTCGTGGCCGTAGCCGGTGGCGACGCGCGTGAAGACCTTGGACCGGGCCTTGATCTGGACGTGGACCTCGAGACCGATGACGGCTTCGTAATTCATGGGAGAGGGCGGTAAATCAAAGCGACGCGAGGCAGTTCACGGGACGAAACACTGTCCGCCGGGTCTGGGCAGTGAGATTGTCTCCGGTTCCATCACAGCGTCGGGGTGCGCAGCTTCCAGTCGTGGCCGCGTTCGTAGGCTTGGGCGATGGCGAGGAGGTCGGCTTCCTTGAACGGCTGGCCGATGAGCTGCAGGCCGATCGGCAGCGACGACTGCGTGAAACCGCAGGGCAGGCTCAGCGCCGGCAGGCCCGCGAGGTTCACGCCGATCGTGTAGATGTCGCAGAGGTACATCGCGAGCGGGTCGCTCTTTTCCCCGAGTTTGAACGCCGGAATCGGCGACGTCGGCGTGATCAACGCGTCGACGTCCTTGTACGCGTTCAGGAAATCCTGCCGGATCAAGGTGCGCACTTTCTGGGCGCGCACATAGTAAGCGTCGTAGTAGCCGCTCGAGAGCACGTAGGTGCCGAGAATGATGCGGCGCTTCACCTCCGCGCCGAAACCCTCGGCGCGCGATTTGAAGTAGAGGTCGACGATGTCCTTCGCCTCCGCGGAACGGTGGCCGTAGCGAATACCGTCGTAACGCGCGAGGTTCGAGGACGCCTCGGCCGTCGCGATGATGTAATAGGTGTCGAGGCAGTACTGCGTGTGCGGCAGCGAGACTTCGCGGATCTCGCAGCCTTGGGCTTTGTAAAACGCAATCGCCTGCTCCACCGCCGCGCCGATTTCCGGATCGAGGCCGGCGCCGAAGTACTCCTTCGGAATGCCCAACTTCCAAGGTCCGCGCCGCGCCGCGAGTTCGCGGCGATAATCCGGAATCTCGGCCCGGTACGATGTCGAATCGCGTTCGTCGTGGCCGGCGATGGCGCCGAGCACGATCGCGTTATCCTCGACGGTGCGCGTGAAGGGGCCGATCTGATCCAGCGACGACGCGTACGCGATCAGGCCGTAGCGGGAAACCAAGCCGTAGGTCGGCTTCAGGCCGACGACGCCGCAGAGCGCGGCCGGTTGGCGGATCGAGCCGCCGGTGTCAGAGCCGAGCGTCGCGATCGCCTCGCCCGCCGCGAGCGCCGCGGCGCTGCCGCCGGACGAACCGCCGGGCACGCGCGTCACATCCCACGGATTGCCCGTCGGATGAAACGCGGAGTTCTCCGTCGACGACCCCATCGCGAATTCGTCGCAGTTCAGGCGCCCGTAGAGCACGGCGCCGGCGGCCTTGAGGCGCGCGGTCACGGTCGCGTCGTACGGCGACACGAAGTTCGCGAGCATCTTGCTCGAGGCGGTCAGCGGTTGGTCCTTCACCGCGATGACGTCCTTGAAACCGATCGGAATACCGTCGAGCGGTCCGCGCGCCTGGCCCGCCGCGCGGCGGGCGTCGGAGGCGGCGGCCTGCGCGAGCGCATCGGCCGGATCCGCGGAATTGAAGGCGCGCACCTGCGGCTCGACCGCGGCGGCGCGGGCAATGACGGCCTGCGTGAGCTCGACGGCACCGACCTCGCGCGCCTCGAGGGCGGCGGCGAGCTCGGCGATGGTGCGGTAATGGAGCGGGACGGCGGACATGGCGGCGCTCATTCAACGACCTTGGGCACGACGACCATGTGCTCGCGCTGCGCCGGCGCGTTGCGGAGGGCCTGCTCGGCGGAGAGGCCCGGACGGGCGACGTCCTCCTGCCAGACATTGTGCACGGCGAAGGCGTGGGCCGAGGGCTCGACGCCGGCGACGTCGACCTTCGCGAGCTGTTCGATGTGGTGCAGCACGCTGCCGAGCTGCACGGCGAAGGTCGCTTTTTCCTCGGGCGTCAGGGCGACGCGCGCGAGCTTGGCGACGTGGTCGATGTCGAGTTGGGGCGCGGAGGACATGGCGTTACTTGCGGATCTGCCAACCGGTGGTCTGGACGACGTCGTCCTGCACTTTCTGGAAGACGGCGTTCACTTCGTCGTCGGTCAGCGTCCGTTCGGCGGACCGGAACACGAGGCTGAACGCGAGGCTCTTCTTGCCCTCGGGCAAGCCGGGGCCCGTGTACACGTCGAAGACGGCGACCTTCTCGACGGCGAACGTGTTGCCCGCGGCGGCGCGCGCCGACTTGAGCAAGGCCTTCTGCACCTCGGCGGAGGTCGTGGCGGCGTCGACCACAAGGGCGACGTCGCGCAGCGCGGCCGGGAAGAGACTGAAGTCGGCGAAACGGCGGCGCGCGGCGTCGGCGGAGAGTTTCTCCGGCAAGATCGCGAAGAGGCCGGCGTAAACCTTGCCCTTGATCCCGAGGGATTTCACGAGCGCGAGGTTCACGAGACCGAAGCGGGCCTGCCAACCGTGGGCGATGTCGCCGGCGCCGGCGGACTGCCCTTCCTGCCAACCGGGCACGCCGGCGAGCGGCGTCAGCGGCTGGCGGCCGAAATCGACGCCGGCGGCGGTCGCGATCGCGGCGAGGTGGTGCTTGGCGGCGTAGAAATCGGCGCCTTCGCGTTTCAGCCAGGAACGCTCGTCGACGGCCTCGGCGAGGAGGAACGCGACGGCGGCGCACTCGACGGTCTGGCCGTTGCGTTCGAGGAAGATGCGGCCGGTCTCGGCGAGGCGGGAAACGGCCACGCCGCGGGACTGGTTCAACTGCAGCGAAGCAAGCAAGCCGCCGACCAAGGTGGGCCGGAGATGCGATTGCTCTTCGACGAAGGGATTGGCCAGGCCGAGCTCGGCGGTCGCGGCGGCGGTGGTCCACGCGGCGACTTCCTTGGCGGGACGGAGCGTGTAGTTCACGCACTCGTGGAAATCGTGGCCGACGAGGTAGTCGGTCGCGCGGCGGTTGAAGAGGACGATCGGGTCGTCGTCGGTGAGCAGGCCGGGCGACTGCACGACGGCGGCGGGAATCTTCTCCGTGCCGTAGAGGCGCAGGACTTCCTCGACGAGGTCGATCGGCCGGTCGAGGTCGTCGCGCCAGCTGGGCACGGACACCGTCCAGGCCAAGCCGCGGGCGGGCTGCTCCGTCGGCTCCTCGCGGGTGACGTTGAGCTCGAGGGCTTCGAAGGCGGCGCGCATCTGCGCGGCGGGAATCGCGAAGCCGAGTTTCTCGTTGATGAAGGCTTCGGTGACGACGATTTCGCGCTGCCACGGCACGTCTCCACCGACCCGATACGCCGGGCCGACGACCTGGCCGCCGGCGGTGGCGAGAATGAGATCGACGGCGCGGTAGGCGGCCTCGAGGGCGCCGTGCGGATCAACGCCGCGCTCGTAGCGGTAGGACGAATCGGAACTCAGGGCGAGTTTGCGCGCGGTGGCGCGGACCGACTGCTTCTTGAAGATCGCGCATTCGAGCACGAGGTCGGTGGTGTCGGCGGAGACGCCGGAGTTCTCGCCGCCCATGATGCCGGCGACGACGACGGGCCGGGCCGCGTCGGCGATGACGAGCATGTCGGGCGTGAGCACGCGCTCTTTAGCGTCGAGGGTGACGAGTTTTTCGCCCGCGGCGGCGCGGCGGACAACGATGCGGTTGCCGCCGAGCTTCTTCGCGTCGAAGGCGTGCAGCGGCTGGCCGGTCTCGAGCATCACGTAGTTGCCGACGTCGACGACGTTGTTGATGGGGCGGAGGCCGACGGCCTTGAGGCGTTCCTGGAGCCACGCGGGGCTGGGGCCGACCTTGATCCCGCTGACGATGTGCGCGGTGTAGAGCGGGCAGTCCTCGGGGGCGTGGACCTCGACGCCGGCGAGCAAGTCGGGGCGGGCGGCGCCGGAGACCTCGCCGCGGAATTGCTCCTGCGGATAAAGGAGCGGCAGCTTGAACCAGGCGGCGAGCTCGCGCGCGATGCCGAGGTGGCACTGGCAATCGGGGCGATTGGGCGTGATCTCGATGTCGAAGACGGTGTCGCCCGGGGGCAGCACGTCGTTGATCGGCGTGCCGAGGGCGGGTTTGCCGTCGAGGATGAGGAGGCCGGCATGGTCGGAGCCGAGGCCGATCTCGTCCGGGGCGCACATCATGCCGTCGGAAAGCTGGCCGCGGATCTTGGACTGCTTGATCTGGAAATTGCCGGGCAGAACCGCGCCGGGCAGCGCGACGGGCACGCGGTGGCCCGCGTCGCAGTTGGCCGCGCCGCAGACGATCGTCTTCACGCCGCCGGCGGGGCCGATGTCGACGGTGCAGACGGAGAGCTTGTCGGCGTTCGGGTGCCGGTCGCGGGTGAGGATCTCGCCGACGACGACGTGTTCGAGTTTCGGCGCGCCGGTGGTGACGACGCCCTCGACCTCGAAACCGAGGAAGGTGACGGCGCGGGAGATTTCATCGACGGAAGCGTCGAGGGCGACGTAGTCGCGGAGCCAGTTGAGGGAAATTTTCATTTCGAAGTAGCGGGTAGCGGGCAGCGGGTAGTGGGTAGTGAGTGGAGCGGATCGGCAAAATGCTCGCTACTCACTACCCGCTGCTCGCTACCACGCCGGTTTTTCAGGCGAACTGCTTCAGGAAACGGAGGTCGTTCTGGTAGAAGTAACGGATGTCATCGATGCCGTAGAGGAGCATCGCGAGGCGCTCGAGGCCCATGCCGAAGGCATAGCCGCTCCAGACTTCGGGATCGTAGCCGACGGCTTCGAACACGGTGGGATCGACCATGCCGCAGCCGCCGATTTCGATCCACGGCTTCTTCACTTTCGGCAAATGCGAGGCGGTGAGATCGACTTCGAAACTCGGTTCCGTGTAGCCGAAGTAGTGCGGGCGGAAGCGCGTCTTCGTGTCCTTCCCGAGCAGCGAGGCGAAGATGTAATCGAGCAGGGCCTTGAGGTCGCGGACGGTGACGTTCTTGTCGACGTAGAGGCACTCGAGCTGGTGGAAGTTGGCGCTGTGGGTGGCGTCGGTGGTGTCGCGGCGGTACACGCGGCCCGGCGAGACGATGCGGATCGGCGGTTCGCCTTTCAGCATCGTGCGGATCTGGACGGACGACGTGTGCGTGCGGAGGAGGTACTTTTCCTCGGGCGACTTCTTCGAGACATTGCCGAAACGGGCAGCGGCCGGGAAATAGAACGCGTCCTTTTCGTCGCGGGCCGGGTGGTCGGAGGGCGTGTTGTGGGCATAGAAGCAATAGTACTCGGTCTCGACCTCGGG
>JACCDS010822322.1_pt1 | contig 34392 bp, 30 predicted proteins | sample 7446441 | NCBI WGS metagenome assembly JACCDS01 (sample SAMN15323445, study PRJNA562643) | freshwater metagenome | isolation source: river surface water | place: USA:Blue River Watershed | collected 2017-08-17
GACGGTCTTTACAAAACAGGGGTAGCCCACTGCATCACAGGCCGCCTGCAGTTCCGCAAGGCTTGAGGCAAACCGATACGGAGATGTCGGCAGACCCAGATCTTCTGCGGCAAGCCGGCGGATACCCTCCCGATTCATGGTGAGAAAAGCGGCGCGCGCAGTGGGAATCACCGTTGCCTTTCCCTGCTGCTCAAGCTCGACCAAAGCGGGGGTTGCGATCGCTTCAATCTCTGGAACGATCAGGTCTGGCGATTCCTGTTCGATCAGTCGTTTGAGTGCCGCCGCATCGGTCATATCGATCACGTGTGATCGATGGGCAACCTGGTGTGCCGGTGCGTTGGGGTAGCGATCGACTGCAATCACTTCCACACCCAGGCGCTGCAAAGCAATGACCACCTCTTTCCCCAGCTCACCAGAGCCGAGCATCATGACTCGGGTTGCGTTTGAAGAAAGAGGGGTGCCAATCATGATTACTGAACCTTACCGATTGCTTTAACAACGTCTGCCATTTTCTTGGCGTCACCTTCAACATACTTCTGGAAGTCGGGTGCGTCCAAGAACTGGATGGGGCTACCAGAGCCACCGATCGCCTGCTTCACTTTTGCGTCATTGGCGGCAACCTTTGCGGCCTCGCGCAGTTTGTTGACGATGGCATCAGGTGTGCCTGCCGGAACAAAGATACCGGCCCACTGGGCAAACTCGGCTTTAATCCCAAGCTCTTTAAAGCTTGGCACATCCGGTAGCGCTGCAAGGCGGCCATCACCCCAATGCGCAAGTGCGCGAACGCGACCGGACTTGATGTGGTTCACGATCGATGCAGGGCCCGTTGCAAGCGCATCAACCTGATTCCCCAAAAGACCAATAACTGCCGGACCTGCACCGGTGTAAGGGATGTGAGTGATCGAAAACTTTTCTTGTGCCTTCAGCATCTCCATGGGGACGTGCATCGTGCCGTAGTTACCAGAGGAGCCATAGTTGAATTTGGCAGGGTTCTTGCGCATATCCGCCACGAAGTCCTTGTAAGTCTTCCAAGGCGTTTCAGAGCGCACCACCAGAACGGTCGGGTCTGCAGTAATCCGAGCAATGGGCTTTAGCTGGTTCAGTTCATAGGAGGGCGCCTTGCCAAGAATGCGATCCGCCTCAGGAATGATCGACACAGAAGAGAGCGCCATCAGAATGGTGTAGCCATCGGGTTTGGCCTTAGCAACGTGTGAGAAGCCAATTCCGCCGCCTGCACCCGCTTTGTTCTCAACCACTACCGACTGCTTGAGCGCCCGCCCAAGGGCCTCCGCCATAGGGCGGCCAACCGTATCAGCAACGCCACCCGGTGGGAAGGGCACGATCATCGTGATGGGGCGTGTGGGATATTCCTGAGCCACAACAGGCGCTGCGGCTGTGACCATCAGCCCAGAGGCCACAACGGCACCAACTGCAAAGCGGGTTGCCTGCGAAAGGGTTGTTTTCAACATGAAGTCTCCTGAGCAAAAAAATGTTGGGGTCACTACACTACGGGTTTGACCTTTTAAGTGTAGGCCACTATGAAATTTGCAGCATACAAAACCAGCACATCTTCTCATGATGTCCTTGTGGGCATTGTCTCCGATGACGGCGCCTCGATCCAGCAGCTTGACCTGCCGCAGGCCCTTGCCCAGCAGGGCGTCGCCGCTGTCGTGGCCCTTACCGCCCAAGGGCATGCCCTGCCCGCCGTTAAGGGGAGTCATGCCACAAAGGACGTCGTGCTTCTGGCCCCGATTCCACGCCCAGCGCGCAATATCTTCTGTGTTGGCAAAAACTATTTTGAGCACGCTAAGGAATTTGCCCAGAGTGGCTTTGACAGTAGCGCCGCGAAACCCGGCGACGATGTGCCGAGCGACCCAATCATCTTCTCCAAAGTCCCCGAGTGCGTGGTGGCCACCGGTGATGCCATCCTGGTGCCGAAAGGGGTTTCCGAAGCCATCGACTACGAAGCCGAGCTTGCGGTGATTATCGGCCGCAAAGGCAAAGGGATCTCAGAAGCGAACGCGATGGACTATGTCTGGGGTTACACGATCGTGAACGACGTGACCGCCCGGGACTGGCAGCAGCGTCACAAGCAGTGGATGATGGGCAAGAGCTTTGACACCTTCTGTCCGATGGGTCCTTGGGCCGTCACGAAGGATTCGTGTAATGGTGAAGACACCCAGGTACGCTGCTATGTCAATGGTGAGTTACGTCAGAACGCACGAACGACTGATCTGATCTTCAAGATCCCCAAGCTGATCGCGACCCTGTCTGCAGGGATCACACTCTACCCCGGTGACATCATCGCCACCGGAACGCCTGTTGGCGTCGGTATCGGCTTTAAACCGCCGAAATACCTGGTCCCCGGTGATCGGGTCCGAGTGGAAATCGATGGCATCGGGGCAATTGAAAACCCCGTGATCTAAAAAGAAACGGCCCGCTCAGTGAGTGGGCCGTTTACATTGCTTGCAACGTCTGTGTGCCGGGTCCGAGTTTCTTACGCGTGAACTTAGGGCCTACCGCATCGAGCTCTAAGGCGTGTAAATCTCCGGCTCGTCGTCTTTTTTCTTAACTGGCTTCACCAGATCTTCTCGCTTAATTCCCAGCCACATGGTGATCGGGGCCATCACCAGCACTGAGGAATAAATTCCGAACACAATGCCGATGGTGAGCGCCAAGGCAAAGTAGTAGAGCACCGGACCACCAAAAATCAGCATGGCCAAGACCATCGCCTCGGTTGTACCGTGGGTAATCACCGTACGCGACATGGTGCTCGTAATCGCGTTGTCAATGACTTCGCGAACAGATGCCTTACGCATCTTACGGAAGTTCTCACGAATTCGGTCAGCGACCACCACAGACTCGTTTACGGAGTAGCCCAGCACGGCCAGAATCGCCGCCAGCACGGAAAGCGAAAACTCCCACTGGAAGGCTGCAAAAAAGCCAATGATGATGATCACGTCGTGCAGATTGGCGATGATTGCCGCAACGGCAAACTTCCACTCAAACCGAATCGCCAGATAGATCATGATGCCGACAATCACAAACAACAGCGCAAGAGCGCCGTCGGTCGCAAGTTCGCTACCAATCTGAGGGCCCACAAACTCGACACGGCGAAGCTCGACACCTGGCGTCGCTGTTTTAAGCGCTGCCATTACCTTTTCGCTCTGGGCATTGGCTGCCTTTGGTGCGGCCTGCTCCCCCTGGGGTGCTGCGCCCTGTGCCTGCTCGGCCAGCTTCTGATCGTCACCGCGCAACGGCAGACGGATCATCAGGTCACGCGAAGTACCAAAGTTTTGCACCTGGGCGTCTGCATAACCCAGGTCGTCCACCACAACCTTACGGACCTGTTCCAAAGGGGCCGCCTGCGGATAGGAGACCTCCATCACGGTTCCGCCTGTGAACTCAATCGAGAAGTGCAGCCCGCGTACGGCGATAAAAATCACTGCAGCAACAAAGGTAATCAGCGATATCGCGTTGAAGACCAGCGCGTGCTTCATAAACGGGATGTCTTTTTTGATTCTAAAAAATTCCATGGTGACGCTCCGTTTATGCCTGCTTATTCGGCGTCCAGACTTGGCCGATCGAAAGTTTGTTCAGCTTCTTCTTGCCACCGTACCAAAGGTTCACCAGTCCGCGTGAAAAGAAGACCGCAGAGAAGATCGAGGTCAGAATCCCAAGGCAGTGCACGACAGCAAAGCCGCGCACCGGCCCCGAACCAAAGACCAACAGTGCGACCCCCGCAATGAGTGTCGTGATGTTTGAGTCGAGAATCGTAGCCCAGGCTCTGTCGTAGCCCTGCAAAATGGCCGTCTGCGGTGAGGCGCCGTTACGCAGCTCTTCTCGGACACGTTCATTAATCAGTACGTTGGCATCAATCGCCATACCAAGAGTGAGCGCAATTGCCGCGATTCCTGGCAACGTTAGCGTTGCCTGCAACAGCGATAAGAGCGCAAAGAGCAGCAGCAGATTTACCGACAGCGCCACAACGGAGAACACACCGAAGAGCATGTAATAGGCGATCATGAAAATGCCCACCGCCAAGAAACCGTAGAGCGTCGAGTTAAATCCTTTTTGAATGTTGTCCGCACCAAGGCTCGGACCAATTGTTCGCTCTTCAATGATCTCCATCGGCGCCGCCAGCGATCCTGCACGCAGCAAGAGCGCAGTGTCAGCCGCCTCGACAGTTGTCATTCTTCCCGAGATCTGTACGCGACCGCCAGGAATTTCGCCTCGGATTACAGGCGCAGTGATGACCTCCCCTTTGCCCTTCTCCACCAGCAGAATTGCCATGCGCTTGCCGATGTTTTCGCGGGTCACGTCCCGGAAGATCCGCGCGCCTTTGGCATCCAAGGTGAGATGGACTGCAGGCTCACCGGGATTTTGCGAATCAAAGCCCGCCTGGGCATCGGTCAGGTTTGCGCCGGTGAGCACTACTTCCCGTCTCAGCAAGATAGGACCACTGCCCCGCTCAGAGAAGACCTCTAATCCTGGTGGCGTGCGTCCTGACGCCAGTGCATTCAATGCCTCAAGGCTGTCTTCGACCATGCGAATTTCAAGGGTCGCGGTGCGGCCGAGAATATCTTTTGCCTTGGCTGTGTCCTGTACGCCAGGCAGCTGGACCACGACGCGCTCGGGGCCTTGCTGTTGAATAACAGGCTCTGCAACACCCAGCTCATTGACACGATTTGATAGCGTGGTGATGTTCTGTTTGATCGCGTAGTCCCGAACCCGCTTCTCCGTTTCAGGGCGCATGGTTCCAATCAACGCAGGCTCTCCACCCAGGGTGACCTCATTCCAGCTGAGATCAGCAATCTGGGTATTGAGCAGCTCTCGCGCTTTCGCGCGCGTGTCAGCGTCACGGAAACGAATCTCGACTCCCTGAGATGCGCGGCTGATGCCCGAGTGACGAATGCTCTTATCACGCAGCGTCGTTCTTGCATCCCCAACAAGGGCATCAAGACGCTTTGTAAGTGCTGCGGGCATATCCACTTGCAACAGAAAGTGCACGCCACCCCGCAGGTCAAGGCCCAGGTACATGGGCAAGGCCCGCAAGCTGGTAAGCCAGTTAGGAGAGCTTGAGATCAGGTTTAGCGCCACCACATACCGCGGATCCTGTGGATCAGCGTTCAGCGACTTTTCAATGACATCTTTTGCTTTGAGTTGGGTGTCAGTGTCTTTTAGACGGACACGCACACTTGCACCTTCAAAAGCGGCTGCCTCGGCCGTCAAGCCAGCAGTCTGCAGTGCGCGATCAACCCGTTGGGCGATTTCGGCATCCACCTTCACAGTAGCCTTGCCACTGGAGACCTGCACGGCAGGCGCTTCGCCAAAGAAATTAGGCAGCGTGTAGAGAAGGCCAAAGGCAAGCGCAAGCGCCATCACGATGGCGCGCCAGATCGGAAGCTTGTTCAAAACTTAGATTCCTTTAATCGTGCCCTTTGGCAGAAGCGTCTGAATCGCCTGCTTCTGCATGTGAATGATCACGGGGGTCTCAGTACCAATGTCCACCGTGACATAGGCGTCAGTCACTTCAGTGATCTTGCCGACAACACCGGCCGCCGTGACCACTTCGTCGCCCTTATTCAGCGCACTAATCATGGCCTTGTGTTCTTTCGCACGCTTCATCTGAGGACGAATCATCAGGAAGTACAGCACGACGAACATCAGGATGAGCGGCAGAAAGCTCATCAACGAGGATTCGGGGGTTGCACCAGCGGCCTGGGCAAATGCGGGACTGATCAGCACGGAATAGCTCCTTGGGTTGCGAGAAGAGTCGACAAAAAATCAGGGCCTGGTGGCCCTAAATAAAAGATTAAGTATAGCGGGAGCGGCTTACACGCCGCGGGCGCGATCAGCGTGGAATTGGTCTCGCCAGGCGGCAAACCGACCCTCTCGAATCGCGGCGCGCATCTGGGCCATCAGATCGAGATAGAAGTAAAGGTTATGGACTGTCGCCAGGTGGGCGCCCAGGATCTCTTGGACCTTTTGCAGGTGGTAAAGATAGCTACGGGTAAACGCGGGTCTATCGTCCCCATGGTCAGCCGGACTGCAGACCGGGCAGTGACAAGACTCGTCGATCGGCTGCAGGTCGTCCCGATAGCGGGAATTACGGATCTTTAGGTCGCCATACCGGGTAAAGATCCAGCCGTTACGGGCATTTCGGGTGGGCATGACACAGTCGAACATGTCGACCCCCTGAGAGACCCCTTCGACGAGGTCTTCGGGCGTTCCTACACCCATGAGATAGCGCGGCCGATCGGTCGGTAGTTTTGGAGTCGTATGGGCCAGGATGCGGTTCATGTCTTCCTTGGGTTCCCCCACGGAAAGCCCCCCAATGGCGTAGCCATGAAACCCAATTTCTTGAAGACCTGCCAACGATTCCTCACGAAGGTCTTCCATCATGCCTCCCTGAACAATCCCAAAGAGTGCGTTCGGATTATTCTGCCGCCCGAACTCTTCTTTTGACCGTTTGGCCCAGCGCAGAGATAACCGCATTGAATCTGCAGTCTGGTCGCGTGTCGACGGATAGGGCGTGCACTCATCAAAAACCATGACGATGTCGGAATTCAGGACCGTCTGAATCCGCATGGATTCCTCTGGCGTGAGAAAAAGCTTGTCTCCGTTCACAGGCGACTGAAAGGCGACCCCTTCTTCAGAAATCTTTCGAAGATCCCCAAGGCTCCAGACCTGGAACCCCCCTGAATCCGTGAGAATGGGCTTAGACCAGTTCATGAACTGATGAAGACCGCCGTGCTTGGTCATCACATCAAGGCCTGGTCGCAGCCAGAGGTGAAACGTGTTCCCCAGCACAATCTGCGCGCCAATGTCGGTTAAGTCTCTCGGGGACATGGCCTTCACCGAACCGTAGGTTCCCACTGGCATAAAGATCGGCGTCTCGACCTGTCCGTGGGTAAGCGTGAGCCTTCCTGTGCGAGCACGGCCATCGGTCTTCAGAAGTTCAAATTTCATTCCGCAGTAGATTCCTGGTGGGCTTTACAGAACATCGCATCGCCATAGCTAAAGAACCGATACTTCGCTGCGATCGCATGGGCATAGGCTTGGCGCATTGTGTCATAGCCCACAAAAGCAGCCACCAACATCAAGAGTGTCGACTTTGGCAGATGAAAGTTAGTCAGCAACGCATCGACGACCTTAAATGAATAGCCGGGCCGAATAAAAATATCCGTCTCGCGCTGACCGGGCAGGACTAGTCCGCCTTCTAAAGCTGCAGACTCAAGCGTACGCAGACTTGTGGTGCCGACCGCGATGACACGACGACCTTCCTGTCGTGCGAGAGCGATTGCCTCTGCGGTAGCGACCGGTAGTTCGTACCATTCGGTGTGCATCCGATGGGCGCTTATGTCTTCTGTTCGCACTGGCGCAAAGGTGGCGGCGCCGACATGTAGCGTGACAAAAGCGCGGCGAATGGCCTTGGCATCTAAGGCAGCAAGAAATGCTTCATCAAAATGCAGTCCTGCCGTTGGCGCTGCCACCGACCCGGGCGTCTGCGCGTAGACCGTCTGATAACGATTGGCGTCGTCTTGGTCGGGCTTGTGTTCGATATAAGGCGGCAGGGGTAGCTCTCCCCATTGGTGCAAGATGTCTAAGACCGAGCCAGGAAACTGCAATACGAATCGATCGTCATAGGTGGTATCTCGGCCAATCACCGTCACGACGGGACCGTCTGATTGCTTGATCAGCTGAATCTGACTCCCGGGGGCAGGCTTTTTACTGACCCGAAGCATCGCGAGCACCTGATTACCGTCGATGATGCGCTCCACCAGAATCTCAACGCGACCGCCAGACGCCTTTTGTCCAAAGAGCCGCGCAGGAATCACCTTCGAGTTATTAAAGACCATCAGATCACCAGGCGCGAGCTGATCAATAAGGTCTGTAAACCGCGCATCAACACAGTGGGAAGCACTAGGTTCGACAAGAAGCAGGCGACTCTCGGTTCGTCTTGCAGTTGGATGCTGCGCAATCAGAGATTCCGGAAGCTCAAAATCAAAATCTGACAGCCGTTCGTAACTTGCCATAACAATACGCTTTGTTAGCGCGACCAACGGATCTTGGTCACCAACCAAGCCGCAAGAATCGATTTAAGGATGTCGCCCGGAACAAACACCGCACTTGCCATGGCTGCTTTATCGAGCGTGAGTGCGGTGCGAAGCGAGATGCCCGGGATACCAAATGCATAGATCACGGCAATGCCTCCGATGAGCGCAGCAATCAGCGCGCTCCAAAAAGGTTGCTGTGGCAGCAGTTGATTCAATTTATTCCTAATCAGGCCGCAGGCGATCGCACCAAAAACCCAGCCCACCAAGAAGCCGATCGTAGGCCCAAAAAAAACACCCAGCCCACCGCGACCACCCGATAACACGGGCGCCCCTAAGGCCACCACGAACAAAAACAACAGTACCGAGAGTGCGCCAAGTCGCGGGCCAAGGATGAGCCCTGCCAGCATCACGCCAAGCGTTTGCACTGTGATCGGTACACCTGCTGTAAACGGTAGATCGAGCTTAGGAATCAGCCCCATCACCGCAATCAAAGCGGCAAAGAGCGCAATCCTTACGAGATCGCGATAACCAAGCCGTTGGTTAACTGGTGTTCCTTCAGTGTCCACGTATCTGTTTCCTTGCCATCAGAGCATCTGCAATTTTGTCGGTACGGCTCATTGTTACGGTCATAAAGGGTGCAATCAGACGAAGGCCTGGACGCTTATTCGATCTGGCCTGCCAGGCCGCTGATTGTGCCTGCCATTGAGCAAGAAGTACGGGGATAAAACGAATGACCAAGGCCACTGCCAAAGACAGTCGATCTGGATTAAGTCCCACAAAGCGAAATGGTGCCAACAACGGGCACACCACCCGCATGATCTCTTGCATCGGGGTGGTGGCGCTTACCAGGTCTGCAATCATGACCATCAAGAAAAGCCGCACAACAGACAGCCAGGCAGTCTGCCAGTCCATCACGACACCCTGAAAAAGCCCCAGACCCAGCACCAAAAGAAGAATCGATCGAAGGTCAGCGAGTCGCTCGCGACCAATTTCCCCCAACGACAGGTAGACCGCCGCGATAAAACAACAGCCGACTGTGATCGGCACAGGATTATCAATCGGCAGGATCGCAAGCGAAGCAGCAAGTAAAAGAAAAAGTTTTAGCCCAGCGGGTAGCCGATGTAGCCAGGTTTTTCTGGAAATGTACAGCGAGATCACGTGGACTCCGTCTGCGAGAGATACGCCTGAATCACTGCCGCAGGGGTGCCGTGTGACTGCACCCGCCCTTGATGCAGCCAGATCAGCTCATCGAACCCTTCGAATAGAGCAAGATCATGACTTGCCATAATGACCTGCTGCGGAAGCTGCTCGATAAAGCGCATCACGCGCTTCGTAGTCCTGCGATCAAGGCTTGCGCAGGGCTCATCTAACAGCAACAGCGATGCACCATCAGCAAGAACCGACAGAATACAGAGCAGCTGTTTCTGACCATCGCTAAGAGCATGCGTTGCGCTATCAAGAAGTTCGGCCATCTCATAGCGACACAACAGCGACCTGACTTGAACAATCGCATCAGACTCGGAGACGCCCTGCTCTTTGAGTCCGAAACAGAGTTCTTCCATCGCCGTCGGAAAAAGTAACTGATGATCAGGGTTCTGAAACACAAATCCAATCTGATCGGGCGCAGTGATCTTCCCTGCCTGGGGTGCAAGCAAGCCTTTGATCAGCCGCAGCAAAGAAGACTTCCCCGAGCCGTTATCCCCAATCAACCCAATGCGATGAGACCCTAGGGTTAGCGATAAGTCTTGAAAGACTGGCTTTCCTTCGCGATGAAGTGTGACGGCGTCAAGGATCACCATAGCTTTTGAATACAATTGCCTTTGCAGCGGTAGGGTTGTTGCGCATCACTATAAATGCGGACCAAAGAGGAGAACAAACCGTGGAATTAAGCATTGCCGGAAAAACCGGCCTAGTCACCGGCGCAAGCGCTGGAATTGGGCGTGCCACCGCCATTGCCCTGGGTAAAGAAGGGGTCAAGCTTGCGATCGCTGGCCGTCGTCGCGAGCAGCTTGAAGAAGTCTCGAAGATCATTACCGACGCCGGTGGTCACAAGCCCGTGATTGTCATTCAGGACATGATGGAAGAAGGTGCCCCACGCAAGGTGGCAGATCAGGTACTGGCAGGCCTGGGCAAGCTTGAGATTCTGATCAATAACGCAGGCGGTTCGCGCCCGTTCAAGCTGGACTCCAGCGAGGAACAATGGAACGAGGCGATCACCCTTAACTTCACGCGCCACCGCCAGCTGACCCATAAGCTCTTAGACCAGATGATGGCTAACGGCTGGGGTCGAGTGATCAACATCACGGGAAAATCAGAGCCTGATGGGATCAACGGGGCATTTTGTGCAAAAGCAGCAATGCACTCCTGGTCCAAGGGGCTATCCCGCGAAGTCGGCAAAAAGGGCATCACCGTCAACTGCATCCCGCCCGGCCGAATCATGAGCGACCAGATCCGCCGCAACTACACCCCCGAATACCGAGCTTGGCAGTCAGAGCACGAGATCCCCATGGGACGTTATGGAGAACCCGAAGATATTGCCGCGCTGATTTGCTTCCTGGTTTCGCCACTCGCGCAGTACATTACTGGTACGGTAATACCAGTGGATGGCGGCCTGCGTCGGTATCAGTTCTAAGCCCTGGTCGAACCAGAAAAAACAAAACACAAAGGAGACAACATGCAATCCATTAAAACGATGCGGCGGAAAGTCACCATCGCCGCGGCCCTAACGGGTGCTGCAGCTACGCTAGGTCTGCCTGGTGCCGCAGTCGCCCAAGAGTTCCCAACAAAGCCAATTCGTCTGCTCGTCCCGTTTGCCCCTGGCGGTACGTCCGAGATCATCGCGCGCACAATCGCCACTGAAATGAGCAAGACGCTCGGCCAGAACGTGATTGTCGAGAACAAGCCTGGTGGTGCGGGCACCATTGCGATGGTTGAAACCCTGAAAGCAGCACCAGACGGGCACACCGTGATTCTGGGGCACGTCGGAACGCTGGCCGTGAATCCTTTCGCGATGGCCAAACAACCTTACGATGTAAACCGTGACTTCCAACCAGTCTCACTGCTGGCGCGCGTGCCAAACCTATTCGTGGTTCACCCAGACGTGCCAGCAAAGAACTTGAAAGAGTTCGTCGCCTATGCCAAAACCAAGCCTGGCCGCCTGAACTATGGCTCCGCTGGAAACGCGAGTGCTGGTCACCTGGCCTACGAGTACCTTAACTTCGTCACCGGGATGCAGATGGTTCACATCCCCTATCGTGGTACCGGCCCCCAGATGATTGATCTCATCGCTGGGCGCACTGATACGGCATCGGCTGGTGCCCCTGCTCTGATGTCGTACATCAAAAATGGCCAGGTTCGTCCCATCGCAATCGGGATGCCCGAGCGCATTGCCGCATTGCCGGACGTTCCTACCGTGGCTGAGCAGGGCTACGCCGGGTTTGAGACGTCGCAGTGGTACGGCCTGATGGTCTCATCGGCAGTACCCAAGCCGATCGTGGCGAAGCTGAATGCGGCTGCCAATGCAGCCTTAAAGACCAAGGCGGTGGCAGACCGGTTTAGCCGTGACAACGCTGTTTTCGGCCCCGGAACGCCTGAAGACTTCGCTAAGTTCATCAAAGCGGAACAGACCCGTTGGAATGATGTGGTGAAGCGTTCAGGTCTGAAAATCGACTAACGCCGTTTTTGCAATAGAAATGGCCCTGCCCAGCGTGGCGGGGCCGATACCCGGGCAAAGGTATACTGTCGGTCCTGTTGCCGGGGTGGTGGAACTGGTAGACGCGCCGGACTCAAAATCCGGTGCCAGTGATGGCGTGAGGGTTCGAGTCCCTCCCTCGGCACCAACTCACTAAGACGGCTTTGCGATCGACTCACCGCAGACAAGCCTGACCTGATCTCGTAAGTTCCGTAAATTCTCGAGTCTTAATTCATTAAGAATCATGTGGGTCAGCGCGGCTAATGCTGGGCTTGATTGCGGATCTCCTCGCTGCATCAGAAACACCGGCCTCTCAATGGGCGGGTCTAGCACTGTGAATCCAAGCTCTATTGCCTGCGGGTGAGACGCTGCAAGTGCTGACATGACCGCCACCCCCATGCCCTCACGAACCAATGCAAGTTGCATCGTCAAACTTGTGACGTCGATCCCTTTTGACATCATGGTCACGATAGGAGATCCATTGACGCGAAGCAGATCAATAATGCTGCTGTTTGGCCCCTCCTTCAGAATCGGGAGTTTCGACAGTGTTTCAAGATTGCCTTCATTGACCTCGAACTGATCAGGTCGATACACAATCCCAAGCGGGGCTTGTATCAGTGGGTCGCATCGCATCCCGGCAATGTCTCCTTGTGGCGTTCCGATCCCCAGATCCACCTCGCCTGATCGGACCAGCTTAGTCGTCTCAAGCCCGTAACTCTCGACAACACTCACTCGGACACCCGGGTACTTTTTCATGAACATCTTCAGGATCGGCGGCATGATTGTGCAGCCGATGGTGCTGCCCATGGTGAGACTTACGCGACCCACCACCCCGCCAGCGGGGCTATGCAGAACACCCAGGCCGTCTTCCAGCTCGTGAACAAGACGTTGCGCGACCGGCAGAAACCTGGACCCCTCGGCAGTAAGACGCATGCGGCGAGTGGTTCGAGTGAATAAAGAAACTCCCAACTCGGTCTCAAGTCTGGCAAGAGCCCGGGTCAGGGCGGACTGGCTTAGCTCCAATACCTCGCTGGCCAACGTGATCTGTCCACATTGCGCGGTAGTGATGAAAAGGCGAAGCTGCTTGAGACTAATATTCATGACTAAAATGCATTAATTATTTATATTAATGCATATGTTACCTGGGTATGCCCTCATGGCGGACCACAGCCTCGGTTCGTAAAGTCAAGACGGCGTCAGGTCAAGCGAGACCGCCCCAACCAATTCCCAAGGAGACATGTCATGGCACAACCTTTCAAGCTGCTCGCATCATGTGTGCTCGCGCTGGTACCCGCGATCAGTTCAGCGCAAAGCCTAACGATCGGACTCGGCGCAGAACCGAGCTCACTCGATCCGCATTACCACAACCTATCGCCGAACAACATGCTTGCCCGCCATGTCTTTGAATCACTCGTGGGGCAAGACGTGAATCAAAAGCCCCAACCCGGACTCGCCGAAAGCTGGCGGACGATTGACCCTCTCACTTGGGAATTCAAGCTTCGGCGTAACGTCAAGTTTTTTGATGGCTCAGACTTTACCGCAGATGATGTGATTGCAACGGTTACTCGTATTCCGAATGTGCCGCGTTCTCCGTCAAATTTTTCTCCCTTCATCGCGGGCATGAAATTTGAAAAGGTCGACAACTACACGCTGCGTGTAAAAACTGACAATCCGGCACCGCTTGTTCCGATCAATCTATCAGGCTTTGCAATCGTTTCTAAAAAATGTGCTGAGTCGCTGACCACCGAAGACTTTAACGCTTTGCGTTGCCAAGGGGGTACAGGACCATTTAAGTACGCCGAATTCCGCCCCGCTGACCGAGTCGTCCTGACACGTAATAATGCCTACTGGGGCCCGAAGGCAAAATGGGAAACGGTGACCAAACGATTTATCGTATCTTCGCCCAGCCGCGTTGCTGCGCTCTTAGCCGGCGATGTTCAGGTCATTGATAGCGTACCTCCCACCGACATCCCAAGGCTCAAGCGCGATACCACCATTGAGATGGCAGAGACGCTCTCGAATCGCGTGATTTACTTCCATATGGACCAGTTTCGGGAATTCAGTCCCTTTATCACAGCGAAAGATGGCTCTCGAATCAAGAACCCGCTGCTTGACCGCCGCGTTCGACAGGCACTTTCAATGGCCATCAATCGCCAAGCGATTGTCGATCGACTCATGGATGGTGCTGCTGTGCCTGCCGAGCAGGTGTTACCGAAGAGCTTCTTCGGAACATCTCAGCGCCTGAAGCCGACCGCGTTTGATCTCGCCGGTGCCAAGCGACTGCTCGCTGAAGCGGGCTACCCGAACGGATTTAAGATGAAGATGCATGGTCCGAATGGGCGCTACACAAATGACACGAAAATCATTGAAGCGGTTGCTCAGATGTTCACTCGACTAGGAATTGAGACCGAAATTGAAACAATGCCCGCGAGCAATTTTTTTACAAGAGCGTCTACAGGGGCGAAGGGCGAACCTGAGTTTTCCTTCATGCTGTTGGGCTGGGGAGCGACAACTGGTGAGTCATCTGGCCCATTACGGTCTCTGATGGGCACCTTCGATAAAGCAAAGGGCTCCGGCTCCGCAAACAGAGGTCGATACAGTAACCGAGCCCTCGATGCAAAGCTGGACGAAGCCATTGGTACAGTCGATGATGCCAAGCGTGCAGCGCTTCTTGCGACAGCATCCGAAATTGCTTTTAACGACTTCGCCATCATCCCTTCGCATTACCAGACAAATGTATGGGCATCAAAGAAGGGAATTAAGGTTGAAGCCCGCGCTGATGAGTACACGTTGGCAACGGGAATTTCCGCCGTTAACAAACGATAACGACGCAAAGGAGTGATAGAGCCGAACCGTCCGTATTCTTGTGATTAATTAATCAAACAATGCTTGCATTTTTAATACGACGGATCGGTCAAGCCCTGCTCGTCATCGCGGTGATGATGGTGCTCGTGTTTTTCGGTGTAAACGTAATCGGCGATCCCATTTGGATGCTTATCTCACCAGAGATGGACCAGAAGGCGATCGCCGAGACAGCGGCGGCGCTTGGACTCGATAAACCCATCTGGGAGCAGTTCTGGTATTTCCTGAAGGGTGTCATGAGAGGGGATCTCGGGCACTCCTTCGTGCACGGCGAGCCTGCAATTCAGCTTATTCTGAGCAGGATGCCCGCAACTATGGAACTCGCTGTAGTTGCTCTCCTTATGGCCATCATCATCGGACTGCCTCTCGGCATTTACGCCGGACTCAAGCCCGATCATTTCGCGTCACGCACCATCATGAGTGGCTCGATTCTGGGTTTCTCGCTGCCCTCTTTCTGGGTTGGCCTCATGTTGATTATGGTGTTTGCAGTCATGCTCGGATGGCTGCCAGCAACGGGGCGAGGCGAGACGCAGGCATTTCTAGGAATTCAGACAAGTCTGCTTTCTCCCGCTGGCTGGGCATTTATTGCACTGCCAGCATTTAATTTAGCGACGACCAAAATTAGCCTTGTTATTCGCCTCGCTCGGGCGGGGGTTCGGGAGGTCGCTCTGATGGATTACGTGAAGTTTGCTCGCGCGAAGGGGCTCAAAAATTCGCGAATCATCAGTGTTCATATCCTTAAAAATATTCTCATTCCTGTTGTGACTGTCCTAGGGCTCGAGTTTGGCTCTCTCGTTGCCTTCTCTGTGGTGACAGAGACCATTTTTGCCTGGCCAGGAATGGGTAAGTTGCTTCTTGAATCCATACAGAGACTTGATCGCCCGGTCATCGTTGCTTACATCATGGTTGTTGTCGTGTTGTTCGTGATCGTAAATCTCATTGTGGACCTCATTTATACGGTTCTTGATCCACGCCTGCGCATTACTGCGAAAGGCGCCTAAGGCAACGGTTATGACCGCAAGACACTTCACATCAGCTGCAGAAATCAATCACGAAACACCATGGCGTCGATTCGTAAGATCGTTCGCGCAGGATCGAATCGCCCTCCTCGGCTTTATCGTCTTTTTGTTCGTCATTCTTCTGGCAGCCCTTGCCCCCTGGATCACCCCACAGAATCCCTACGACCTCACCAATGTCGACCTGATGGACTCGCGCCTTAAACCCGGCGAGAGCACGATGGCGGGGTTTACGGCCTGGCTTGGCACTGATGGGGTCGGGCGGGATCTTTACTCAGGCATCCTCTATGGCCTTCGCATTTCCTTGTTAGTTGGCGCACTTTCTGGATTACTTGCGGCAACGATCGGTGTCTCCATTGGGCTGCTTGCTGCCTACGTAGGCGGAAAAACCGAGGCGTTTATTATGCGCCTGGTTGACCTGCAGCTATCACTTCCCGCAATTCTCGTCGCGTTAATTCTGGTCGCGGCACTCGGCAAGGGGGCCGACAAAATCATCATCGCGCTTGTCGTCGTTCAATGGGCCTACTACGCGCGCACCGTACGAGGGAGCGCTCTCGTGGAGCGGAACAAGGAATATGTCGAGGCGGCGAAATCTCTTGGGATTTCGAATCGACGAATTATGTTTCGCCACATACTGCCGAACTGTATGGCACCGGTTATCGTGATTTTTACGGTGCAGACCGCACACGCGATTGCGCTTGAGGCAACCCTTTCCTTTCTTGGCGTAGGCCTGCCTCAGACAGAGCCCTCTTTGGGTGTTCTGATTTCGAACGGCTTTCAATACATGCTAAGCGGGCGCTACTGGATTAGCTTCTTTCCTGGCGTGGCCTTACTGATCACGATTGTGGCGATTAACCTGGTAGGGGACCGCGTCCGAGACGTGCTCAACCCCCGTCTGGAGCGATAGATATGGCTGACGTCGTACTCAGCGTTCGGGACCTGGTGACGCATTTTGAAACCCGCGCTGGTTTGATCACCGCGGTAAATGGGGTCTCTTTTGATGTCCGACGAGGCGAGGTCCTTGGTCTGGTGGGTGAGTCTGGATCCGGGAAGTCCGTCACAGGATTCTCAATCATGGGACTGATCGATCCCCCCGGGCGAATCGTCTCAGGTTCTGTTCGGCTCAACGGGGATGAACTTGTGGGTCTAGACGAAGAGCAGATTCGCCAGCGACGTGGCAAGACAATGGCAATGATCTTTCAAGATCCCATGATGACGCTCAATCCGGTATTACGTATCGACACACAAATGATTGAGGCGATCCAGGCACATGAACAGATCAGTGAAAAAGCAGCGAGAGCCCGTGCGAAAGATGCGCTCGCAAGAGTAGGGATCCCGTCTCCCGACGAGCGACTTCTTGCATACCCCCATCAATTCTCTGGCGGTATGCGTCAACGTGTGGCGATTGCCATTGCACTGTTAAATCGCCCGTCGCTGATTATTGCAGATGAGCCAACGACGGGGTTAGATGTAACGATTCAGAGTCAGATACTCGCAGAAGTTCAAGACTTATGCGCAGAAACGGGGACCGCGTTAATTTGGATTACGCATGACCTGACCGTCGTCGCTGGTCTTGCGCAGCAAATCGCCGTCATGTACGCCGGCCGCATCGTTGAATACGGGGCGGTAGACGATGTCTTAGATCGCTGCGCCCATCCCTATACCAACGGTCTACTCGCCTCCCTTCCGTCGGCAGCGATTCCGGGTCAGCCACTGCAACAGATCCCGGGCGCCGCGCCGTCCATGAGTCAGCTTCCAGTCGGCTGTGCTTTCGCGCCCCGCTGTGACTACCGCAGCACTACCTGTGACCAGATGGTGCCTGAGGTCAGTGTCGCGCCAAATGGCAACCAGATTCGCTGCCACCATCCCTTGAGGGGCAATCATTGATGACGACTGTGCCGATTGTCGAGCTGCAAAACGTCAGTAAACGATTTGTGAAGGAGCTAGATGCTGCCGCACGAATCGCCAAGTTGTTTGGTGGACATCAGAGTGAGGAGATCGTTCAGGCCGTTGACGATGTCAGCTTAGCGATCATGCCCGGCGAGGTCGTTGGTCTTGTTGGTGAATCAGGCTGCGGCAAATCCACGCTGGGCAGGATCGTGGCAGGGATTCACACCGCCACCAGTGGCGAGATGATCTTTGAGGGCAAGCCCCTGGCAAAGATGACGCCGACCGAAGCGAGATCTGCAAATCTTGCAACCCAGATGATCTTCCAAGATCCAATGTCGTCGCTCAATCCTAGGATGCGTGTCATCGACATTATCGGCGAGGCGCCATCAGTGCACGGAATCGTGGCGCCTTCTTCGGTGGAAGACTATGTCGTCGAGATGCTCGAACGTGTCGGACTCGACCCAAGCTATCGCCATCGCTACCCACATCAATTTTCCGGCGGCCAGCGCGCGCGGATCGGAATCGCTCGAGCGCTCGCGGTCAAACCAAGGTTTTTAGTCTGCGACGAGAGTGTCGCCGCCTTAGATGTCTCAATCCAGGCGCAGGTCTTGAACTTGTTTATGAAGCTTCGCCAGGAGCTTGGGCTGACTTATCTTTTCATCAGCCATGATCTCGGCGTTGTGCGTCACATCTCTGACCGTGTCGTGATCATGTACCTTGGACGTATTGTGGAGAGCGCGCCCGCAGCGCGCATCTTTTCTTCCCCTCGTCACCCCTACACACAGGCGCTACTGAGCAATCTCCCCAACATCAAGAATCGGCGTCAGCGCTTTGCGCCCCTTAAGGGCGAAATCCCATCTCCCATATACCCGCCGTCCGGCTGTCACTTTCACCCGCGCTGTCCCCACGCTGGTCCGCGATGCCAAGTCGAGCGCCCCTTGCTCAGTAAGATCAGCGATGACCAGTTCAGCGCTTGTTTCCTCGATCAAGGTGGCACCGGTGGCGGCCCGGTCGACGCAAAGTCGTGAGATCTAGTATGCAAGCTGACATTTCTGATCTTCGGCCTCCCCATCGGGATGACGTACTTCGTGTTCATGAACCAGAGGATGCGCTCACCCCAATCGTCCTTGACTCTCCACACTCAGGAGAAAAGCGGCCACCGGACTTCGGCTGTGTCCTCTCGGATGAGGATCTGCGTGACGCACAGGACAGTCATATTGATGCGCTTTATCTCCCGGCCACCAGACTTGGGATTGCCTTGTTGGCTGCTCAGTATCCGAGAACCTACATCGATGCCAACCGTCACGAAGGCGACGTCGACCTGTCCATGCTAGATGGCGAATGGACAGGTCCCTATCAGCCGAGTGGAAAGGCCCATTTAGGAAAAGCATTAACCTGGCGACAGCTTGACGATGGCCGCGACCTATATAGCCGGCCTTTGAGCGTCGCGGCGCTGCAATGGCGGATTGAACACTACTATCGTCCTTATCATGCCGAGCTCAAGCGACTGCTCGATGCGCGGTATCGTCAATTTGGCTGCGTCTATCACATCAATTGTCATTCCATGAACCCCGTCTCCGGCGTTATGGGTGAGGGCGGAGCGGGTTCGTCACGCGCCGATTTCGTTCTTGGTGACAGAGATGGCACAACGTGCTCACAAGAATTTACCGCTTTTATTTATCAGTCACTAAAACATCATGGCTATGACGTCGCAATCAATCAGCCCTTTAAAGGCGTTGAGTTAGTCAGGGCTTATGCAGACCCTGCATCAGGGCGCCACAGTCTTCAGCTTGAGATTAATAAGCGTGTTTATATGGATATGGATAGCGGTCGGCAGAACGCCCATTTCCCGATTCTTCAGCAGCAGCTTTATCAGTTACTTCAGAGCATCTATTTTCAATTTACGCCAACGAGAACCAAATGAATTCGTCAATTGTCCCGCCAGTTCCTAGCATCGACATCCAGCCGCCCGATATCAGCAAATGGCAGGATGGTGGCGCTGATGTGCCTTATGTACACATCTTTGACAGCGGCCACCCTGGCCCTCGAGTGCACGTGCAGGCACTCACCCATGGCAATGAGTTCTGCGGCGCCATCGCGGTAAATGAACTCCTTGAGGAGCGCTTTCGCCCAATGAAGGGGCAACTGTGTATTGCTTTTGCAAACTACGAAGCTTACGCGCGATGGAACCCGCAGGAGCCCTACCTCTCACGATTCGTTGATGAGGACATGAATCGCGTTTGGTCCGATGATTCACTGTGGGATGGCGATACGGTCGAGAAACGTCGGGCGAGAGCGCTTCAGCCTTTTGTAGATGCCGCAGACTACATATTAGATATCCACTCGATGAATGAAGCGTGTGTCCCCCTCATGGTCTGCGGTACGGTCGAAAAAAATGCCCATTTCGCTGCAGAACTTGGCATGCCGGCGGATCTGCTAATTGATACAGGCCATCCGGCCGGACTTCGGATGATTGAAAGAGGGGCATTCGGGGACCCTTCCGCCGCTAAGCGTGCGCTACTCATCGAATGCGGGCAGCACTGGGAACGTTCGGCGGTCGATGTGGCCAGAGATTGTCTGGCCCGATTTCTTGGGCTGACTGGTCTTGCAACACCTGATTGGGTTAAGGCGCATGAACGTCAGCCGTTACCAAACCGCCAACGTATCGTGCGCGTGTCCGAGCCGATCACGGCGCGATCGACTGATTTTCGGTTTCTCGTCCCGATCGTTCCCATGTCCACAATTGAGACGGCTGGAACCCCGATCGCCCAGGATGGAGACCATGTCTGGGTCAGCCCATACGACAACTGTGTCATGGTGATGCCAACGCAACGTCGTTTTAAACCCGGTCAGACGATGGTGAGGCTAGGCCAATTCGAGCCCCTGTGAAGACCCAGCAATAGCCGCCCGAACGTCAGCAAAGAAGACCCTTGGCTGGGGTCGACTTTTTCCTGCCCAGCGGCTTAGGGTAAGCACTAGAGTCCTTGGGATATGGGTTTCGCTACCTTAGAATCAGAAAAAACTACTCCTGGAGACATTGTGATCAAACTGAATAAACTGGCCTTAGCGGTCGCAGCGTGCTGCGTTTCCTTTGGCGCTTCTGCGCAGACTTTAGTGATTGACAAGGTCACTACCCTCGGTGACTCGCTGACCGACGGCGGAACCTACAGCAATGCAATCAAGTTCGCGAATCCCTTAGCACCGAATATCAACTACCGTTTCACAAACAATAATCCGACCGGTACATCCCGTATCTGGGCAGAGGTATTGGCGCAGCAACTTGGTCTGACACTGGTTCCTAACAAGATCAATCCCGTTGCAAATAACGGCAGCAACTACGCAGAGGGTGGTTCACGCGTAAGCCAACTTCCTGGCATCGGCTACACCCCCCCTATCGTCACCACCCGTACGCTGACGGAGCAGGTCAATCAGGTCTTGGCTGATCGTAAAACCTTTAACGATCGCGATCTGGTAATGCTCTGGATTGGCGCCAATGACGGCTTTACCCAGTTGACCATGGTCAGCGCCGGGATGGCCTCGCCGACAACTGCGGTCGCCAACATGGTGAACGAGGCATCAAATCTGTCTGCTCAGGTTGATCGACTCAAAGCCGCAGGGGCGAAGAACATCATCGTAGCCTTGCTGCCGGACCTGGCGAACACGCCCTTCGGTGCGCTTCTAAAAGCCGCAAACTCTGGTGGCGATGTTCTGCTCGCGACGTTGAGCAGCCAGTACAACAGTGCGCTGAAGTCATTCCTGCCAGCAAAAGATGTGATGATTCTCGACACCAACAAACTGTTGGCCGATGTCATCAAGACACCGACGAAATATGGCTTTAATGCGAATGCGCTCGGCGCAACGGCGTGCGGCCTCAATCCGAACCGTACCGGTGCGAGTGACTTCTTCAACTCGTCCTTAAGCTGCATCAACACCAACCCGAGCAACTACCTTTTCGCGGACGGTGTGCACCCCAGCACCAAGGCGCACGAGCTTTTTGGCACATTTGTCACCGCAACGCTGCGTAGCGTGAGCCAGGCTGCGTCGCTTGCCACAATTCCTTTGGATGCTGCCCATCAACATGCACAGTCTCTCGAAAGCCGCCTGCACGGGCTAGCGCTGACCACCGCTGACGGCAAGGCTCGCCCGGTTGGCAACATCCAGGTTTATGGCGGCGTTGAGCAAGGCGAACTGGAATCTGACGGACGTCAGACAACCCCCGCCACCGAGACGACTTCTCGCAAGGGAGCAATTGGTGTTGATCGCCAGATCGCTGCAGGCACCGCGATCGGCGCGGTCTTGGCCTATGGCGAGAGCACGACAGACTTTGCTAGCGGAACCGGTCGAATCAAGACACAGGACCAGACCGCAATGATCTACGGCGTGACCAACATTGCGCCTAACTTCTATATCAACGCTAGTGCAGCACGCGGTCTTATCGATCACACCAGCTTCACCCGTAACATCGCGTTTGCAAACAATACGCTTGTGGTCAACAGCAGCCCCGAAGGGACTTACCAGAGTATTCGTGTTGGTGCGGGCATGATCTATGGCACGAGTTGGAAGGGTGGCCCGTATGTCAGCCTGGCGCGCGAAGGGGTCAAGATTAAAAACTTTGTTGAGAATGCAGGCCCTGCATCACTTGCTTTTGGCGATATCAACCAGGCGGTTCGTCGCCTGACCATCGGCTTTGCAAGCCAGCAGGCCAAGCCCGCAATCGGCCAGTGGCGTGGGTTTGTGCGTGCCGCTTATGACCATGATCTCGACAACAACCCGCTGTCGGTTCGTGTCGGCCCAGATGCCCAGTCATTGGCAAAAGTAACGCTTGAGCGGCCTGCCCGAAGCGACTGGACCGCGAGTGTTGGTGCTTCCCATCCGATGGGTAAAGATGGATTCGTGACGATTGCTGTTGGTCAGAATGGTCCGTCTGATAGCCGTCAGGGAACGACGCTTGGCGTGAGCTATCGCACCACGTTCTAAGTAATTTTTAGATCGCAAAAAAGGGCGCAAATGCGCCCTTTTTTGTCTCTTGGGGAAGCCCTGGCATGAGAAAATCCAGGGATCATGTCGTCGCAATTTGTTCACCTTCGAATGCATTCAGAGTATTCCATCGTCGATGGGATTGTTCGTCTGGATGCAGCAGTCGCCAAAGCAGCAGAGGACGGTCAACCAGCGCTTGCGATTACCGATCTTTCCAATACATTCGCGTACATCAAGTTTTACAAAGCGGCGCGTGCAGCGGGTATCAAACCTATTCTTGGGGCGGACGTCTGGATCACTAATGACCAAGACCGCGATCGGCCATTCCGGCTGCTGCTGCTCGTTCAAAGTAACGCGGGTTATCGCAATCTTTGTGAGCTCATCACCCGCTCGTGGTTAAAGAACACACATCGTGACCGCGCCGAAGTTCGGCTCGACTGGCTACCCCAGCACTCCGACGGACTGATTGCGCTATCAGGCGGGCTCTCGGGGGAACTGGCTGGTGCCATTGCGCGATCATCGAGGAGCGCTACCAACCAGGCGAAACCAACTGCAAAATCCAAGGCAGCCAGCGAGCCTTCTGATCTGGTGCTTCAAAAGTACCTTGAGATCTTTGGTGACCGTTTCTACATTGAAGTCCAACGTGCCGATCAGCCCGGAGAAGAGGCCTATATCCGGCAGGCGGTAGCACTCGCAATTCGCCACCAGGTGCCGATCGTTGCAACCCACCCCGTGCAGTTTTTGGAAGCAGATGATTTCCGGTCGCACGAGGCACGGGTCTGTATCGCAGAAGGGGAAACACTCGCCAGCGGAAGACGACGGAAACGGTTCACGCCTGCGCAGTATTTCCTGACCCAGGAAGAGATGGCAGTGCGATTTGCCGATATGCCGCAGGCGCTCCAGAACACGCTTGAGATTGCCCAACGGTGTAACGTGGTGCTGCAGCTCGGCAAGGCCCAGCTACCCGATTTCCCAACGCCCAACGGGGAGACTCTGGAAGACTACCTGCGACTGACTGCGCGCGAGGGGCTTGAGAAACGACTGATTGAGCGTTATCCCACCCAGGCAGTGCGTGAAAGCCATCGTCAGCACTACGCGGATCGTCTCGAGTTAGAGATCAAAACGATTATCGGGATGGGGTTTCCGGGCTACTTTTTGATCGTGGCGGATTTTATTAACTGGGCCAAACAAAATGGCGTACCCGTTGGTCCTGGACGAGGCTCTGGTGCAGGATCACTTGTGGCCTATAGCCTTGGTATTACCGATCTTGACCCCATTCCTTATGCATTGCTGTTTGAGCGTTTCTTAAATCCTGAACGGGTCTCGATGCCTGACTTTGATATCGACTTCTGTCAGGACAATCGCTATAAGGTGATCGACTACGTTCGAACAAAATACGGCAAGGATGCTGTCAGTCAGATCGTGACCTTTGGCACGATGGCCTCTAAGGCCGTGATTCGCGATGCAGGTCGCGTGTTGGATCTGCCCTATAACTTCTGTGACCAGCTCTCAAAGCTCATTCCAGTCGTTCAGAACAAGCCTTTATCGCTTGATGACGCCAAAAAAGAAGAGCCTATCCTTGCAGAGCGCGAGCAAAAAGAAGATGAAGTTCGCGAGCTCTTAGCACTTGCTCGACCCTTAGAGGATCTCACCCGTAACGTGGGCATGCATGCGGGGGGCGTACTGATTGCTCCCGGACGTCTCACAGATTTCTGCCCGCTTTATCAAGCAGCAGGGTCGACTGAAGATGAAGGCGTCGTCTCGATGTACGACAAAGACGACGTTGAGGCGGCCGGTCTTGTGAAGTTCGACTTCCTGGGCTTACGCAACCTGACCATTATTCAGATGGCTGTGGATACAATTAACCGGCTCTATCCAGATCGGCAGCTCACCCTGCGCGAGCTTGATGGGTTTGATGATCCCGCCGCTTATCAGGTTCTGCGCGATGCCAATACCACCGCAATTTTCCAGGTGGAATCGGACGGCATGAAAAAGCTTCTGGCGAAGCTTCAGCCAGACCGGTTCGAAGACATCATTGCTGTGCTTGCGCTCTATCGCCCCGGACCGCTGAACTCCGGGATGGTGGATGACTTCATTAAGCGTAAGCGTGGTGAGCAGGCGATTGATTACTTCCATGAGTCCTTGAAAGACTGCTTGTCACCCACCTATGGCGTGATTGTCTATCAGGAACAGGTGATGCAGATCGCCCAGATCATCGCTGGCTATTCGCTCGGTGGTGCAGACCTGTTGCGTCGGGCGATGGGTAAGAAAAAGCCTGAAGAGATGGCCCAGCAGCGAGAGATCTTTGTCAACGGGGCACTCGAAAAGGGGCATTCACAGGCATTAGCGACACGGCTCTTTGACCTGATGGAGAAGTTTGCAGAGTATGGATTTAACAAGTCACATACCGCTGCTTATGCGGTGCTCACCTATCAGACAGCCTGGCTGAAGGCGCACCACACTGCCGAGTTCATGGCGGCTACCCTATCTGCGGATATGGATGACACCGATAAGGTGGCGTTCTTTATCTCTGATACACGTGCCAACAAGGTTCGTATCAAGGCACCGGATATCAACGCGTCAAACTATCGATTCGAACCCGTGCCCGGCGCAACGCCAGAAGAAGGGCTTGTCATTCAGTACGGGCTCGGTGCGATTCGGGGGGTAGGAGAAAGCGCTGTGATGGCGATTCTTGCTGCCCGACAGAGTGATGGTCCGTTTAAAGATATTTTTGATTTCTGCGCCCGTATCGATCGCCGAGTGGTGAACCGACGTGCGATTGAGGCGTTAGTCAAAGCAGGGGCTTTCGATGCGCTTCACGATAACCGGGCACAGGTCGTGGCCAGCGTGGGGCTTGCGGTGATGGCTGCCGATCAGGCGCAGGCGAGCGTCCACCAGGGTGGGCTCTTCGAAGAATCGCCCGGCCAGGCCCCTGCGATCGAGATGCCAAAGGTTGCGCCGTGGACGGAGCGGCAGCGACTACTCGAAGAAAAGCAGGCACTTGGCTATTGTTTTTCAGGACATCTATTTGCACCGTATGCCCAAGAGATTCGACGCTTCGTTTCAACCCCGTTAAGTCGGCAAGTGCCCTCGCGGGATCCCGTCTGGGTTGCTGGGGTGGTGAGTGCTAGCCGCGCACAAATGACCAAGCGCGGCATGATGCGGATCGTGGAAATCGATGACGGTACTGGGAAGCTCGAGATCACCGTATTCTCCGAACTGTGGGACCAGAACCGTCACTCCATCAAAGTCGACGAACCGCTGATTCTGCAGGCCAGGATTGAAAATGATGATTTTTCAGGAGGCTATCGCGGGTCCGCCGCCGAGATCCTGACGCTTGGCGAAGCCCGTGCCCGGTTTGCCCTTGGTATTCGGGTCAAGATGACCCCAGAAACCACTGCAGGCAGTGGCCAGGCGGCCAATACGCCGGCGAAACTGCGTGATCTATTAGAGCCTTGGCGTGCAGCGCAGCATGGCTGCCCGATCTTTATCCGTATGGATCGTGGGGGTGCTGAATGTGATATCCAGCTGCCCGAAGCGTGGAAAGTAAAGCCCGAAGAAGAATTCATTCGTCTATTGACGCAACATTTTGCGAAAGACGCCGTCGAAGTCATTTATCGATAAAATTCAGACATGAAGATCCCCGAGGCAATCAGCGGCATTATTGGTCCGATCCGAGCGATCCGGCGAGACATCCACGCCCACCCTGAGCTGAAGTTCGAGGAACACCGAACGGCTGAGATCGTTACCAAGGCGCTCAAAGAATACGGTCTAGATGAGGTCCACACCGGACTTGGAAAAACTGGTGTCGTTGGCGTGCTGAAAGGGACTGCTCAGAACGCAGGGCCCGCCGGACACAAGATGATCGGGCTTCGCGCCGACATGGATGCCCTGCCCATGACCGAGCTCAACACCTTTGACCATGCCAGTAAGCATGTCGGCAAGATGCACGCCTGCGGTCATGATGGCCATACAGCAACGCTACTTGCTGCAGCAAAAGCCATGTCCATTGATCGTGACTTTTCGGGCACGGTCATCTTTATTTTCCAGCCCGCTGAAGAAGGCGGCGGTGGCGCGAAGAGCATGATCGATGACGGCTTGTTTGAGCGCTTTCCCTGCGATGCGGTCTATGCCATTCACAACTGGCCCGGTCTTCGGGTCGGTGAATTCGGTGTTAATCCTGGGCCGATGATGGCGTCGAGCAATGAATTCCACATTACCGTTCGTGGCAAGGGTGCCCATGCCGCGATGCCCCACCTGGGCGTTGACCCTGTTTTAGTTGCAAGTCACATGATTCAGGCCTTTCAGAGCCTGGTGTCTCGCGAGACGAAGCCGATCGATGCGACCGTTCTGTCGGTCACTCAAGTCAATGCCGGTGAGGCAACAAATGTGATTCCGGATAACTGTGTGATGCAGGGAACCGTGCGTACCTTTAGCACTCAGGCCTTGGACACTATCGAAGCCGGAATGCAACGGATCTGTGATCAGTTGCCGTCTGCATTTAATGCGCACTCGGAATTTGAATTCCATCGGAACTATCCGCCGACAATCAATCACGCCAAGGAAGCGATGTTCGCAGCCGATGTTGCGGCAGAGATCGTGGGCGAGTCGATGGTGGTGAGAAATATTGAGCCCACTATGGGCGCAGAGGATTTTGCGTACATGCTGTTAGAAAAGCCTGGCGCGTATATCTTTTTAGGAAATGGCGACGCCAGCGGCCTGCACCGTGCGCATGGCCACGGACTTGGTCCGTGCACGTTGCACAACCCCAGTTACGACTTTAACGACGATCTGATTCCGATCGGTGCTGCCTTCTGGCAGTTACTAGTGAAGCGTTTCTTGACGGCTTAACTCCTATATCCCTATGCGCGCTCTTTCTCCCATCGACCGAATCATCAACGCTACCGATAACTTTCTTCGTTCTGTCGCGACGACACCCCCGAGTAGCCGCCCGTATCCCGCAAAGGGGATTGCAGAGGCAGCCCTTTCGGATACCGAACGCAAACTGTCGGCGTCGCTGATGCGCGTCAATCATTCCGGCGAAGTCGCCGCACAAGCGCTCTACCAAGGACAGGCACTGACTGCCAAGACTCCCGAACAGGCCGCGCTCTTACATGAGGCTGCTGTGGAAGAGGCCGATCACCTGAATTGGACTGCGAAACGTCTCGAGGCATTAGGCAGCCGACCATCGATTCTGTCGCCATTTTGGTATGTCGGAGCCTTTGCGATTGGTGCAGTAGCAGGCCGAATGGGCGATCGGATCTCGTTAGGATTTCTGGCTGAGACAGAGCGTCAGGTTGAGCAGCATCTGATGGAGCATATGTCCCGCCTTCCCGCTGCAGATGAGGCCTCCCGAGCGGTGGTCGATCAAATGCGCATTGACGAGATCAAGCATCGCAACACCGCTATTGCGCATGGCGGGGAAGACCTGCCCATGCCAGTTCAGGCTGTCATGCGGGCCAGCGGCAAGGTCATGACGACCATTGCGCATTACGTCTAACGAAGTTTCAGCCGAATGAAGGTAACGCAGGCATTCGTTCCGCGTCATGTGCGCTAACGAAGCAGATCGACGGTGTCGACGCCCTGCAACGGGCCAAGTGGATTTTTCTTGGACTCGTTTTCTTCCACGAGCGGCTGGCCACCGGTTAAGGCATAGATCACGACATCGTCTTTCAACAGCACGACTGCGTTAAACGTCCAACCTCTTGTTTTTGTGAGCCGGCGGAAGTTAAAAAAGTCCGCCCAGAAATTTCCGTAGCGATCTTTCCTCAGTGATTTGTGTTCGATTTCGTAAGCTCGGCAGAGGCTATTAGACACAATGCAGTCCGCAACCCCCTTGTCCATTGCATATCCGTCGACAGCAACAGGCGGAACGAACCGACGAATCAGATCTGAGTAGTTCAGGAGCGTGATGTTTGGATGCGTCTCCAGATCAAGCCCCATTGTACGGAGCTCATTTCGAGTCGTCTTGTAAGGCTGGATCTGCTTAAAAACGGTCTGAGCCTCTTTGAAGTTCTTCCAAGGCCCAATCACCTCATTGTCCGTCGCAGGAAGCAAGGCCGTACAGCCCGTGACAGAGCCCACTGTTAGCGACAGGACGGCCCGCTTCCCCCATGTCATCGAAATACCCATGGGCTTAAGCATAGTCGAAGTTCTAAGGTTTGGAGTGCTACTGTGCGATAGAGCGTGTGTTTTGATCAATCACGACCATTTCCACGGCCATCTTGTCCAGCATGGCCTCGTCTAATGTTAGTCCAAGCCCAGGTTCTTCTCCAAGTTCAACGTGGCCATCCATAACCTTAGGATAAGAGGCCTTCGCAATATTGATCAGGGGAGACTCATCTTCCCAATACTCTGCATAAGTCCGCTCTGGCGCAGCTGCCGCAAGGTGTAACGCTGCCAAACCATTCACTACAGAGGACGCTCCTACGTGGGCAGAGAACAGAATGCCATGCGGAAGTGCCGCATGCTGCATATAGCGAACTCCGGTGGGGCCACCAACCCGACCCGCATTCGGCTGGAAAAAGTCTACGAGACCCTCTGCCAGAATTGGAAGCGCGGCAAATGGGGTGAACTCAGACTGTCCGGCTGCAAGCGCCATTGGCGAGGCCTGACGAATCCGGCGATAGCCGCGCAGGTTGTCTGGGGATACCGGCTCTTCAAAAAAGAGCAGGTCATATTCTTCCGCTTTAGTGGCAAATCGAACCGCGGCCGTCGTCTCAAAACTTGAGTTGGCATCGACACAGAGGCCAATATCGTCACCAAAGCGTTTGCGAAGCGCCTTCAATACAGCCAGGTCATAAGACAGCTCTCGACCCGCGACCATCACCTTGACCACGCGGTGGCCGGAGTCGACAAACTCTTCGCCCTTCTCGACAGCTTCTTCTACCGTATCAAAGATACGAATGGCAGAGGCATAGACAGGAACTTTCGGCTTTCCAATACCCTTGAGCGCACGCCAGAGTGGCTCGTTCTGCATACGGGCATTCATATCCCATAGCGCCATATCAATCCCACTCATGGCCTTGAGGTAAAACCCGCGCGTATGTCCACGGGGCCGGCCACGCATAAACATGTTCCACCAGATGCCTTCGATGTCGCGAGGATCCGCGCCCAGGACATGCCGGGCCAGATGATCACGAATGATCGCCAGACCTGCCCGCGGCGCTGTACGCAGATTTGTCTCGCCCACCCCGATCTGACCGTCATCTGTTTTGATCCGCACAATAACGGTGTTGATCCGGCTCCAGGTCTGACCAGAGATGCGCCACTCACCGCCCAGCTCTTCCGACAATGCCCAGCACTTGATTTCCGTGATCTTCATATTTCTTCGTAACCTTGATTAACTTGTGATTTTGGTTTGCGGACATACTTCAAGAAAATTTGGGCTAGCACAATCACGAGGGTGATCCCTAACAAGGTGGCCGAGATCGGTCGATCAAAAAATGGCAGGTAACTGCCTTCTGATGCGATCAAGGTACGTCGGATACCCCGCTCCAGCATTGGCCCTAAGACCATGCCCAGAATCAAGGGCACCATCGGGTATTCCAGCTTCATGAAAAGAAAGCCAACAAGACCAAAAACAAATGCTACGCCAAGGTCAAAAGCGGAGAGATTAATTGAATAGACACCATAGAGAATGATGGCAAAAATGACTGGATAAAGAATCCGCATCCGAACAAGCATTACGCTGGCCAACAACGGAATCGCCAGAATCGTAATAAAGACCAGCATCATGTTGCCAATGTAGAAGCTACCAAAAACAGTCCAAACGAACTCGGAGTTATTGACAAAGAGTAGCGGCCCTGGCTGCAAGCCAATCATCAATAGCCCGCCAAGCATAATGGCGGTCGTCGCGGACCCCGGAATGCCCAATGTAAAGAGCGGAATCATGGATGAGTAAGAGGCGCTATTGTTGGCAGCCTCTGGTGCGGCGACCCCTTGGATAGAGCCTTTACCGAAGTTTTCAGAGTCCTTGGAATATTTCTTCGCGGCGGCATAGGACATGATCGTGGCAGTCGTCGCCCCGACGCCGGGAAGAATCCCGACAATGAACCCAATCAGACTACTAATAAACATTTCCCATTTTGTCGCCAGAAAGTCGCGTGCTCTGGGCATCAGCGAGGCTAGACTTGGGCGCATGGATTTACTTAGGTGCTCATCTTTGTTGAGCATGCTATTAAAGATCTCACTAAACCCGAAGAGACCGATCGCGACCACCGCAAAATCAAGCCCATCAATCAGTTGGTTAACGCCAAAGTTAATCCTTGAAGGTCCAACAATTGGATCTAGACCCACCATGCCCAGAATGAGGCCGATACATAAAGCGGTGAATCCCTTCACCATATTACGACCGCCAAGAGCTGTGACAAACGAAAGTGAGAGCAGCATCAACGCCGCCATGTCCGGAGTACCGAAGGCAAGGGCAGCCTCCGAGATAGAAACCGCCAGGAATGTCAGCAACAAAAGACCAATCATGCCGCCGACAAAGGATGCATAGACGGTGACGCCAAGCGCCCGACCTGCCTGCCCCTTTTTTGCAAGCGAATGGCCGTCAATCACCGTCATGATCGAGGGCGCGTCACCCGGGATCCCCAATAGAATCGATGTCACGGCACCGCCATACATCGCGCCGTAATAGACGCCCGCAAGTGCTGCGATGGCGGCACTACCGCCGAGCCCAACGGCAATCGGAAGCAGAATCGCGACGCCTGCTGAGGGTCCGAGACCGGGAAGCACCCCAATGATCAGCCCAACGACGACGCCCATGAGCGTCGCAAGCAAAACCTGCATGCTCAGCGCTGACTCAATACCGGCGATCAAAAGGGAGAGAGAGTCCACTTGATTCTTCTTTCGTTAGAGGGGGGTGTTTTGTGCGACCTCAGAAACCAAGAAATCCGACTTTAGGTTGTATTCCAAGAATCTCAATAAAAATCAGGTGTAGCGAGAGCGGCGCTAGCACAGCCAGCAGAATGATCTTACGAATAAAACCTCTATCGATATCGCCCCAGGCAATCGTGAATCCGACCAAGAGAATAGAGGCTGCGGCGCTCAAGATTAGGCCAATGAACGCAAAGAGCGCAATGATGATGGCGTGCCCGCCCAGGATCACAAGAGCCCGGATGGCTACCTCGTTGCTCCAGACTTCTTTAATCTGGGTGACTTCAATACCGCTCCGTAAGATATTGATCAGACTAAAACCAATTAAGGCAATCCCCACTACGATGGGGAAAAATCCTGACCCAGGGTGGCCTTCTGCAGTCTGAAACCCGTACGACACCCCTTCAATCACCGAATACACCCCAAGGGCTAGCGTAACCAGTGCAAACCCAACATCCAACTTTTTCAACATAGAACAATCCTGTTCGTTCCCCGGGGATTCGCCTGTGACCATCGACTACCCCGGGGCTTGGCGGATCTGCCTTACTTTTTGATCATGCCCAGTTCTGTCATCAGCGCCTCATAACGGGCGCTAGTCTGTGCAATCACCGTACCAAACTCTTTTGCGGGAAGGAAGGAAGGCTCCTCATTGAAACGATCGATGTACTGCTTGCGCCAGTTGTCGCTTTCAGCAACTTTTCTCAGCAAGCTTTCCCAATAAGCAACGGAGGCTGCCGGCACACCATCAGGCATTACCACGCCCCGGACCATGGTGTGCTCGACATCAAAGCCAAGCTCTTTGAAAGTCGGGATATCTTTCAGGCTACTGAGCCGCTTACCGGTACTGACGGCCAAAGCACGCACCGCGCCAGATTTGATCTGACCAATGACTTCGCCAGGGTTAAAGAAAGCGAAGTCAATACGACCGCCTAACAGTTCAGTCATCACTTCGCCTTCGCCATCAAACGGAACGTTCCGAACTGTAATGTTCAAAGACTTTTTAAGCATATTTGAGAGAATCGCCGGGTCAGAGACAGCTCCTGTCGAGCCTGTTGACACAGTTCCTGCGTTTTTAAAGTCTGCAACGCTCTTGTACTTTGACTTCGCGCTGACGACCATGATGTAGGGTGAAATTGCGATTCCGGCAACAGGCGTAAAACTTTTATAGGTAAACGATGTGCCGCCACGTAGCGGTGTTGTGAAGAAGCTCACACTCACGGTGGCAATTGTATGGTCGTCTCCCTTGCGGGCAGCAACGTTTCCATAGCCTTTTGCGCCTTGCGCTCCGGGCTGATTTTCAACAAGTACTTTTACCGGCAGCAGTTTCAGTTCGGTGATGACGTTATTCATCGTCCGCGCCATCACGTCACTACCACCCCCCGCACCGAACGGGACGATCATTGTCAAGTTCTTACTAGGATAGTTCTGCGCCAACGCTGCGTTCGACAGGAGGCTTCCTCCTGCCAGACCGAGTGCAGGAATGGCAGCCAACTTTTTTAAGGTATTACGCTTTTCCATCTTGATCTCCTTTTGTCGTTATGGTGCTGCTGTTGTTACGTTTTGATTTCTCAGCGCAGCAGGTAGCCGTGGGCATCTCGGCCTTCGAACTGGCTATCTTTCGCTTCTTTAATGCGCGCGTCTTTGAGCGCATCATAGTTAGGCGTGAATCCCAAGCCAGGCTCCTTTGGCAACGTCATCTTGCCGTTTACGGGATCGGGAGTGCCATTAAAGAACTGTTTTCCAGCCATCCACATGCCGTAGTGGAATTCCACGGGACCACCGTTCATCAAACCGCACAGTAGATGCATGTTGAAGATCGGCCATCCGCCGCCATTGGCCATCGGCAGGTTAAATGCCTGGGCCATATGGGCGACTTTCAGGGACTCTGTGTATCCGCCGTTGTAGCAGACGTTTGGCTGGATCACGTCGACCGATTGATTTGTGATCAGTTCGCGATAACGCCACCGGTTTCCTTCCATCTGACCTGCAGCAACGGGGATTCCAGTGATGCGCCGCAGATCGGCCAGAGCACGGGCATCGTTCTGCCAGAGCGGCTCTTCAAACCACATCACGCCCACATCTTTAATGTGATCCGCAAGAAGGCGGGCATCGTGCGGGTTAAACCAGCAGTTCGCGTCAATCATCAGATCAATGTTCGGACCAACGGCATCGCGCGCAGCCTTCACGCGACGAACGTCGTCACGCCAGGTCCGTGAGGGTTCACCCCCCACGACCATCTTGAGCATCTTGTGACCATCGGCAACAAACTTTTTGCCGTACTCGCCCAGTTGTTGCTCATCAAAGAAGGGGTAGCCAAATGTTGCGTAGGTGTACTGCCAATCCTGATGACCACCGAGCAGTTCTGCGACCGTGCGGCCCTCTGCCTTGCCACGAATGTCCCAGAGCGCAATATCAATGGCCGACAACGCGTTCGAGATCACGCCCGTATAGGTACGGATATTCATCTTTTTCCAGATCAGCGAATGGATGGCTTCGGTGTTACGCACATCCATGCCCTTTAGTGCAGGCAGAAAATGATTTTCGATCGCAGCGATAGTGGCCCAGGGCAGGAACTGCCCTGTTACACCAAACCCTTTTAGACCCGTGTCGGTTTCGACCTCAACAAAGACAAACATGCGGCTTTCGACCGATTTGTTGATCTCTGGAAGCTTGATCTCGGTTCTATGGAGTGTCGCGGTGATATTCGCGATCTTCATGCTCATTTCTCCTCTTTCGCAAAAAGAAAAATGATTTCATAAACAGGGATCGTTTCGAAGGGGGATAGAGAGGGGGCTAACCCCTACAAATAAGATGCATGTTATTAGGTGATACAAGTATTACTTACATGACCAGAAAACAAAAAACCCCGACTCATTTCTGAGCCGGGGTTTTCGTTTAGGGAGCCTGACGATGCCCTACTTTCACGACAGTTAAGTCACTATCATCGGCGCAAAGGCGTTTCACGGTCCTGTTCGGGATGGGAAGGGGTGGTACCACCTCGCTATGGTCGTCAGGC